>Ga0247762_1000093_pt1 | contig 38537 bp, 45 predicted proteins | sample UWRJL081202R4_FD_181016 | JGI IMG/M metagenome (GOLD analysis project Ga0247762, IMG submission 181016) | Plant litter microbial communities from Arlington Agricultural Research Station in Wisconsin, United States - UWRJ-L081-202R-4 | ecosystem: Environmental > Terrestrial > Plant litter >...
AGTTCTCGGTCATGGCGCTCGACAAGTTCGTTTACGGCGCTCGGTTCAGCGTGGCGCAGTGCGTAGCGATCGGTATAGCTCTGACCGCGTGCGCGTTCGTTATGTTCAGTTCGCCAGGAACGGAAGGTGACGTGTAGTCTGTACACGTGGATGAGTTCGAGCGGGAAATCCTGACGGCTATCGGAGACGGTGGCACAACGGACATGGCGTCCCGTGTCGCCGTTTTCGTGCGAGAACAGGTGATTGACGACAAGGTTCCCGAGTTGGGTGGACTTGCTGAAGTAGCGGAAATTCTGGGGGAATCCCGGCAGACCGTCGGTCACCTGATTTCCGGACGCCGGGGTGCGGGAGATTTTCCCGAGCCGATTGCCCGGCTAGCTGCTACATCTGTGTGGATCATGTCAGATATCGTCGCATGGAAGCGATTACAGAGTGGCTGAGTATTGTGGGTTGCATGCGCGGTATAGTGGTCGGACTATTGCTTGAAGCATTCATTATTTTATGGATTGTTTACGCTGCCAATAAATAGTATTAATTAGTTTGGAGGGGTTATGCCGAATGCACCACAGGACGATAGATTAGAGGGTAGAGACGGTGACATTTGGCGTGACTATTGTTTCAGTGGATTAACTCAACTGTCTATTGCGCGTAAGTACGGGCTTTCCCAACAACGCGTAGGACAGATTATCGCGTCGGCCAGGGCGGATATTCCACAGAAGACAGTCGAGGAACTTAAGGCCGAACACCTGGAATTCTTGCGCCACTCTCACAAGATCATGGCGCAGCATGTAAACGAAGCACTCGCACCCGCTTACAGCAACGGCAAGATGATGGTGGATGAGAATGGGTACCCCATTCGTGACGCCGCTACCCGGCTCGCCGCCATGGACCGGATGCTGAAGATCGAGGACCGGATGTCGAAGATGCTGGGCCTGGATGCCCCGCTGAAGGCCGACGTTACGGTGTCCGACGCGGCAGAGCGTGCAGCCCAAGCAGCGGCCACGGAGGCCGCTCTACGCCTTCACGGGGGTACCGATGAGTGACGAGATGTGTATTCCGTGCGATCACGCGGTCAGTGTTCATCAAAGGTACGGATGCCAGGCGCCGGGTTGTAAGTGTCCTCGAAATGAATCCACGATCGAGGCTGTCAAGATGGTCAAACAGGCTGTGGCGGGAGCCATTGGAACAGCTCCGGGGGAACCGATGAGTGACGATGAAAGAGAAAAGCAGTGGGCGGCCGTCATGGCCGATCGGGAGACATCTCTCAAGATGCTCAAACAGGCTAAGCGGGGTGTCGACCGGGTTCCTGATCCGAAGTCTGACGATCCGGTCAACCACCCGGCTCACTACACGGCTCACCCGTCCGGTGTCGAGTGCATCCAGATCACGGAGCACATGGGGTTCAACCTGGGTAACGCGGTCAAGTACGTCTGGCGTGCCGGTGAAAAGGGCGACGCCGTAGAAGACCTGCTCAAGGCCGCGTGGTACATCGACCGTGAGATCAAGCGGCTGAGTAGACAATCATAGACATCAGTGTGTATGGTTCTACCTATGAGACACGCATCCAAGGGGACACAATCGAGCGGGTTCCTGTCGTCGGCATTCAACGGCAGGGCCACCACACCACCGCGCCGGGTCGCGGGTAAGAAGCACGGGAAGGCAGCTCCGAAGAATGCGAGCAAGGGCGGCGGATTCTTTGGGTTCGGAGGTAAGGCTAAATGAAGCACGCGAATACCAAGACGCGCACCGTCGACGACGTGCTTACCAGGATTCAGGCGGTGGCTTTCACCGTAGGGAACGGGTTGCTCGCCACGCTCACGGTGCAACTGTACCTGGAATACCGGAAGTACTCATGACCGGTTCCGGCCGAATACTGGTCCTTGGTTGCTGGATCATTCTCTTCATCTGTTTCTGTGATTGGGCGAATATCGGTGACGCGGTGGGACAAGCAGTGGTTCAGGCGATTGGACGAATTGATTTCGGAAATACCCTTCAAGCCATTCGTGGAGCAATCGGCAATTAGGCGCAGCATGGCGACCGATCCAATCGCGTTCGCCATGCTGTACTTCCCCCACCACCTGACCGATCGCGGCACTGGCCGGATCACGTGGTCTGAAGCCCATTTCGAATGGGCACGCATGGCCGACGAATGGCGCGTCCCTGCTACATCACCACGGCAGGGGCGTATCGGCGTGATCGCGCCGCGCGAGTGCGGCAAGTCCACGTGGTGGTTCCTCATCCTGCCGATGTGGGCGGCGGCCAACGGATACACCAAATTCACGGCCGCGTTCGCTCACGCCTCAGCACAGGCTGAGAAACACCTGGGTACCTTCCGGCATGAGCTGGACACGAACGCCTTGCTACAGGCCGACTACCCGGACCTGTGTTCACCGATGCGCCGGAAGTCCGGCACCACGACGGCCGACCGTGCCGGGATGATGCAGTCGAAGAGTGGGTTTGTGTTCGCAGCCCGGGGGATCGACACGGCGGTTCTGGGTATGAAGGTGGGCACCCTGCGCCCCGACGTCCTGATCCTGGACGACATCGAGCCCGACGAGGCCAACTACTCCCCGGCCCAAGCGGAGAAGCGTCTCGGCACTGTGACGGACGCGATCTTCCCCCTGAACATCTGGGCTCGTGTGGTGTTCGTCGGCACCGTGACCATGCCTGGGTCGATCATGCACCAATTGGTCAAGGCGGCCCACGATATCGAAACGGAGGATTGGATCAAGGATGAAGCCATTCAACCCCGCCACTTCAGGGCAATTGTCGGAAACGATGACGGCACCGAACGTTCTTTATGGCCTGAGAAATGGCCGCTGGATTTTCTCAATGGAATTAGACATACTCGCTCATACGCCAAGAATTACGACAACGATCCAATGGCACGGGACGGAATCTACTGGACTCGGGACGATTTCCAATACGACAAATTCCCCTGTACCAAGACCATCATCACCATTGACCCGGCCGTAACCTCGAAGCAGAAGTCGGACTACACCGGGATCGCGGTCATCGGGTACGCGCCCGGGATCAAGGGTGGATCACCGGCTCGCGTCCTGGTGAAGTTTGCCGTCGGCGTGAAGATGTCACCGGAAGAGATCAGGCAATACCTGCTGATGAAAGTGTTACCCAAGTTCCCGGAGATACGCGGGTTGCTGGTCGAAACCAACCAGGGTGGCGACCTGTGGAAAGGCGTCTTTCACGACATGCCGAACATCACGGTGATCGAAGAGAAGGTCTCAGAACCGAAAGAGGTGCGGTTCGGCACGGCGTTGGAGTGGTACCAGCGGGACCGCGTGTTTCACGTGGAACGTTTCCCGATGCTGGAAGAGCAGGCTGTAGGTTTCCCGCGAGCGGCGTACGATGACGTGATCGATACAGTGGTAGCAGGGGTGCGCCATTTCCTCCGTCCACCCAAACGGGTCAAGGCCCAAATCCAGATCGGGAGTTACGCCGGATGATCGAGGACTTGATCCACGGGTGGAAAGAGCTCCAGGACGCATGTCCTGAGTACGGTGAGGCGGAGCAGTACTACGACGGATCGATCGATGAGGCGTTCAGCGATCCGAAGGTAGCGCAGCTGGTCGCACAATCCGGCGCCAGGTATCGGTTCAACTTCATCAAGGCCGTGCCGAACACCCTGGCATCCCGTGTTGAGCTGTCCGGCATCCAGGTGCCCGGTAGTGAGGTGGCGACCAAAAAGATCGTCGAGGTGTGGGACGCCAACGATATGGATGTCCATTTCCCGGACACCATTCTTCGGGCATTCGAATACGGGGATTCGTACCTGATGGTATGGCCCATGGTCGAGGTCGCAGAAGATCTCGAAAGTGCCAGCTATGCCGACCGTGAATTGCTGAAATGTGGCGTCGAGATCACCTACCACTCGCCGAAGAACACGCGTGTAATTTACGACGCTGAGAATGAGCGACGGAAATCATTCGCACTCAACCGGTGGGGTATCAAGGTAGGTCAGGACGACCTGTGGCGAGTGGACCTGTGGTACCCGGACCACATCGAGCGGTGGGTGTCGAGGTCCGGCGGATCGCTGGAGGAGGAATCCGGTTGGGAGCCATTCCTCGAAGCTGATCAGGGAGACTGGGAGATTCCGAACGAATTCGGAGAGATTCCATTCTTCCACTTCCGAACCGAGATTCCGTACGGCGTACCGGTGCACAAGAACGGGTACGGCGCGCAGGACGCGATCAACAAGATGTTGATCACTCAGCTGACAACGACCGATAGCCACGGGTGGCCACAGCGGTACGCGCTCATCGACTCTGATTCGGTGCTCGACGACAACACCGACGGCCCGGACTACGTGTCCGACATCGATGCCTCGAATACGTCGTCGGCCGGGATCGAACCACAGGGCGGTACGGGGTCGAATGTCCGGCTCGGACCCGGCACGATGGCGGCGCTGACCGGCATGAAAGAGGTCGGCCAGTTCGCGGCGGCCGACCCGAACGTGTTCATGGACCCGGCAGAGAAGTACGTCCAGATGTTGGCCATTCTGACCGAGACGCCGATCACCGCGTTCGAGCAGACCGGCCCCGCGATCTCGGGCGAGTCACGACGTATCGCCGAGGCACCCTTGGTGAAGCGTGCCGAGCGGTTCAAGACCATGTTGACCTCTCCGACCGCTGAGACGGCCGCATTCATCCTGAAGGTGTTGTCGGTGGCCTTCACCTCGATCGAGGTCAGTTGGGACGCCAGCCAGGCAGCCACGGGGCTGGACGACTGGCAGACGATCGCGGTCAAGCAGGCGGCCGGGGTGCCACAAGATCAGACACTGGTCGAGGCGGGGTATGAACCCGAGCAGGTAGCCCGGTGGCTGAACGACGAGTCCGAAGCAATGGACCTGTCCCACCGGATCACGCTGCTCGGCGCCATCGGTGACGCCGTACAGAAGATCGGGTCCGGCGTGGCGCTGGGAGTGCTGTCCGAGCAGGAGGCGAGCGCGGCAATCGGGATGGTGCTTAAGCAGGCCACGACCATGAACCCTGATCCGGCGTGACGCCTGAACAGGAGCAGCACGCCGCCGAGGCCCTGGCGTACGAGGAGCAGACCGAGGAACAGAGCACGGCTGTACTCGCGGCAGAGGTCGCCGTGGTGGCTGTTCTGGTCATGAATACGTGGCAGGACGTCCAAGCAGGCGGCCCGTTCGCACCTTTGGTGACTGCGATCCGCCGATTCTCCGAGATCATCCCTTCCGTGACGGAAGCACTGATGTTGAGATCGGTAGATGGGGTTCGTCTCGGTATCGACCAGGGGATGCGGACGCTCGGACATCACCCGGGGTGGTACCCGAAATTGAACGGCCCGGTCTCGGATTTCCTGGACCCTGAACTGAAGGCCGCCGTGTCCGGTGCGAACGGAACTGCCTGGCAGGTTCTCTCGGATGCCGTCGAGCTGGCGAGAAGTTACGGATTGGACCTGCGAGAGCGCGAGAACATCACGGCCGTGGTCGGCAAGGCTCACACTTCCGTGTCTCGATCGAAGGCTACGGCCCGATGGGTGGCCAACCGGGCCGTGTCGGCCGGGACGTCGGCCGTGGCCCGGGCGTCAGGCAGCAACCTCCTGTGGGTGGCTGAACGGAACGGCTGTCTCGATTGCCTGGCGTACAGCGGTTGGGTGACCGAACCTGGCAAGCCGTTTCATAAGGTGTCGTTCGCCACGAAACCCATGCCTGAATTCGGTGTCCAGCTGTACCCACCACGGCACCCGAACTGCCGGTGTCAGGTCGAGGTGACCGACCTTCCCCCCGGACGATCGGACCTGAACCTCGCGCGCGAGGCAGAGCGATCGGTGGCGCGCGGTCTTTCGGATTTCGAGTCCGAAAAGGAACGGCTACGGGCGGCGGACAAGCTGGTGAAGGGTGTCACCCTGCTACCCAAATCGGTTGTCGCTCGTGCTGTGCGTAACATAGGTGATCAGCGGTTCAAGAACCGCCCTGTTGAATAGGAGACGCAATGCCTGACAATGTGAAAGACGATGGACCTGAAAACGACGACACACCAGAACTCGATGAAACACAAGACAATTCGGGTGATGCGGATGTCGATGATTCTGATGATGGAGATGACGGCGGAGATTTCAAACCTCCGACAAAGGAAGAATGGATCAAGGTTCAGGCCGCGCTGAAGCGCGCGAAGAACCAGGCTGCCAACCTCCGGAAAAAGAACAAGGAGGACACCAAGGACGATTCCGGGAAAGAGGACAAGCCGGAACCGAAATCTGATCCGGATATCCGCTTGAAGCGGGCGGCCGGGGTGACGGCCCTCGTGGCCGAAGGCTTGAGCAAGGATCAAGCGAAGGTCGCTCTACGGCTCATGGACCTGAGTAGCGTTGACGTCGATGACGATGGTGACGCTGATTTCGACGACGAGATCGAGGCGTTGAAGGACACGTTTCCGGCTCTGTTCGATCGGGAAGCGCGACGTACCGTTACTCGGGTGAAGACGTCCGGCGGCCGGTCGGATGGCGGGTCCGCCATGACACCGGACGAAAAGGCTTCTCTGAAGATGTTGCGGGCAGCCGGGTTCCGACGGTAGTGTTCGTGTTCTGAGTCACGATAGATCAGTGTTCGCTCTGAACTCGTTCGGAACCGTACTGACTACACGACCAGCTGAGTAAATGCCCTTGGTGGCCCTGGATTTTCCACGGCTTACAGGGGCATTTACCTTTTCACCGTGATATCGTGCACCACAGATCGTCTACCTAGCGTGATGCGGGGGACGAATGGCTGATCTCTGCGTGATGCGAGACGGCAACCACATTCGATCCCCACGCCCCTAGGAGGGTAGACCAATGGCACGTGAAACTTTTGAGGACTGGGTCGCGGTTGAAACCGGGTCCACAGCTATTCAGGCGCTGGTCAAGGCGTCCGTTACCGAGCGGATCGGACGCTCGGAGAACATGGCGTCGGACACCAAGCAGGTTCCTCGATCCGGTAACTTTGCGATCTCGAACGTGGCCAAGGGTGCCGCGTACTCCGAGACCGCCGGTACCAACGACTACGTGGAGCTCATCGCGCGTAAAGCCGGTGGCGTCGTCCGGATCGCTGAAGAAGACCTCCTCGACTCGTCTGTCGATATCCTGGCCACCAAGCGTAACGACGCGGCCCGGAACATGGCGTTGTACTTCGATAACGCCACTCTCGGAACGTCGGCTGCATCGAACGGCACCACGGTGCCCTACGAGTCCGTGTACAAGGCCGTTCGCACCACCGATTCCAACGTCTCGTACGTGGCGGACGCGAACTACGTATCCGGTTCGGCTACCTACCTGAACCTGTCCAACACCCTGGCGAAGGTCGAAGACTCGATCTGGTTCGACGACAGCAACATCTTCGTGGCCGCGAGCCCGGCCTTCAAGGCCGTGTTCCGGAACATCGTCGACACCAACGGTCGCCCGATCTTCATCGAGAACGGTGGCGGTACTCAGGACGACGCGGGAGACACCTTGTTTGGCCGTCAGGTCAACTGGACCATGGGTGCCCGTGTGTCGGCAACGGCGACATCGGCCCCGGCCGGTAACCCGCTCCTGATCGTCGGAAACCGTGACCTGTTGATCAAGGGTATGGCCAAGCTCAGCCCGAACATCGCGAGCCCGAACCCCGGTTTCGCACTTCAGCCCGGACGCTCGGGTATCGGCTTCTTGACCGATGAGGCCCTGATGAAGGCCGCGATGCGCCGTGGCTTCAAGGTTGGTGCTGCTCCGGCGTTCGCGGTCTTCGAGAAGACCTCGTAACCCACCTGATTCGTGGTCCGGGCACTCGTTCGGACGGACGGCGGCCCGGACCACGGCACTCTCGAAAGGATCAGGACATGGCTACGAAGGTCACCCCCGAACAGAAGGCGGCCGACGGCAAGGAACTGTCCGACAAGGACGTCGTTGCCCTGAGGACCGAGCCCGGTACCGCGCCGACCAACCTGTATCGGAAGACGTACGTCGTGCAGACTCAGGGCCTGGCGTCGGACGGTAGCGGAAATGAGGACATGCACGAGGCCAACAAAGTGGCCACCCTTCAGGAGGCTCTGAACCGTGGGCTTCACCCAACGGAGGCCGCCAAGCTGGAGGATACCGAGGACGACGGGCGGGGTTCCACCCGGTTCACCTACTCGGTTCCGGTCGTTCCGGCCGCTCGTCACGAGGTGTCGGCTGAGACGTACACGCCGACTCGGGCGCTGAACGACCTGGGCGGAACCACGATGGTCGAGAACGTCGACGCTCAAGCGGACGCCGCGATTCGCGAGTCCAAGGGCAAGTAGTGATGCTCCGGTCCGGCATCGGGTTGTGTCTCCTTCCCGGCGCCGGGCCGGTCCCACTTCTCACGGAAAGGTGAGCGCGTGACCTGGGCAACCGTTCCTGACGTTCTCTCCGTGACAGGTGCGAGCGCAACTGCTTCCGAGTTGGCCGCCGGAAACGCCGTGATCACGATCTACGCCAACCGGACCCCGGACGCGAGCGCGTCCATGAGCGATCGCGATCTTGAGTGGTTGCGACAGGCGTCGTGCTGGCAAACCGTGTGGTTGCGTGACCAACCGGGATTCACCGCGCGGTCTGTCGTGGCCAGTTACTCCCAAGACGGCCTGTCTGTCCAGCACAACGCCGAATGGAATATTGCGCTCGCGCCGCTGGCCGCCCGGTCGATGAAGAATTTGAGTTGGAAAGGCTCGCGCACGTTGCGGACCCCGAACATTGATATTCCGACGGGGGCGTCTCTGGATTTCGTTCTCGAATCATCCGATCAATATTCGGAGTGGACGGGGTACTGATGTCTGGATTCAAGAGTAAGGCACAGTGGCGTTTCTTTTTTGCAAATCCGAGGTTAAGAAAATACGCTCGTAAAAAAGCCCACCAGACCAAGGGCGGAAAAGTGGTTAGATACAGGCGTCTACCCCAACGTAAAGGAATACGAAAGAGGGTATAGCAAAATGCCTGGATCACTTGATGAGCGTGTTGCATCAATGGAATTGTGGCAATCGCAGGTTATTCCAGTCCTCAACCAAGTAGTTACGGTCGGAAATCTGGTAGCTCAACTACCAAAAGCGGACATTCCGGCCCAAGGAACTATCACACTGCTGACTCAGTTGACTACTCGAATCAATGCAGTGACCGACGCCCTGGTATCGGCAGGGTACGCGAAATACCACACGTGAGAAACTAGGTTCATGAGAGCTGTAGCTACGACCACCGTCACCGTGTACAGGGGAACGACGACGAATGCATTCGGTGACGATGTGGACAACACCACGCCGCTGTTCACTGGGAAGCCCATGTCCATCCAGGAACAGCGGCGTGCCACCACACGTCACGCCGACAACCGGGCACAGACCGTGCTCTACCACACGGCGCGGTGCTCCCCGGCGCTTGACGTACGACTCGACGATCGACTACTGGATGAGCGGACCGGTAGCATCTACCTGGTAACGGCCGCGTCCACGGTCGAAAACACCGTGACAACCAATGACCGCCGTCTCGACCTTGAAAAGGTGTCCACGTGAAGATCTTGACGAACGGCCAAACCCTGGTCCTGAGCCCGTTGACTGACCGCACGGGCGCCACGGTGACGGCGTACTCGGACCGGGCTCGAACAGTGCCTCTGACACTCCCCCTGACGTTCTCCGTTGATCAGGACGTGTTCGTGGCGTCTGAGGGCATCGGATCGATTTCGCGACCTGACGGCGTGGTGTTGTGGTCAGGCCGTGTTACGAACGAGGGGTATCTGAGCCCCTCAGCTTCCCGAACTCAGAACAACTCCCAACTATCCTTGATACCGGTTGGAGTGTCAGCACCTACCGGCGTGGCAGCCATTGACCGGGCAATGATCCAGGCTGCGATCGATTTACTGCCGTCTACAGGTGGATCAATCCAGCTGATGGCGGGTTCATACGATCTTGGTTCTACAGGACTGAATATTTCCAAACCTGTAAGAATTGCCGGTGTCGGGGCGTCCAACGGACCTATCTCCGCTGCTTTCGGAAACAGTGATGCCGGGATTACCATTCTCCGGTTCAATTCGGCAACGGCCGACGCGATCACGGTAAATGCGGATGCGTGTTCATTTGAAAATTTCGCCCTCTTGAACTCTGCCACTACTCCGACTGCCGGGGCTGGAATCCTAGTTAATTCAGGCGGGGCGTGTACGCGATTTGATAGTGTGGTGGTTGGAGGATTTTTCCGGTGCTTCAATATTGCGTCCGGCTATGAATGGTTCATGACCAGATGTGTGGCGTATGATTTCGCCAATACCGGGGTCCGGATTGCGAATCCGACTCTCCCGGATGCTGGAGATATGGGCATCGTTAACTGTCAGATTATTGCCGGTCCGACTCGAAATGCTTCGTACGGAATTGAATGGGTTTCCGGTGGCGGATTGCGTATGACTGGAAACAAGATCAACAAGCGCGGCGCCGGATCGTTTACTATTGGGTTGTTCTTACACCCCGCGGATGCTATATCAACCAGTGTTTTCACCATTGTGGGAAACAGTTTTGAAAACGCTACCTACGGTATTTACTCAGACGACACCGGAAACACCGGATCTGGTTCGTACTCTAAATTAGTAATTAGCGGAAACGAATTTCTTACGCTTGCTGGTGGGAAGCAGATCGCTATTACCCGGACTAACACACTTAAAACGTTCGACGTTCAAATCAGCAACAACGTGTTCACCAGCGCGAGCGCGAGCAGCGGAATCCAGTTGACCAAAACTGATCAAGTGACGATTATCGGAAACCACTTTGCATCGAATATTACAAGTCCGCTCACATTGGGTGCTTCGGTTACCAGCCTGTATATCGACGGAATTCCGTTTACCACGGCCGGGCGTCCAGCTGCTACCACGATGCGGCCGGGCTCTCGCTACTTCGACACCACGCTGAATAAGCCGGTGTGGTCCACGGGTTCTGCGTGGGTCGATGCCTCCGGCGCCGCTGTCTGATCCGGTAGTCTGTACCCGCCGGGACAACCGGCGTTCGAGCTCGACCCGATGGCCGATAAGGCGGGGTGATCGCAGTGGCAAAAGTCATTATGTCTGCCGAGGGTTTCGTGCAGATCGAGCGGCTTGCTGAAGCGACCACCCGCAAGATCACGCGCGAGGTCGAGCGGGACGCCAACCGGAGGGCGCCGGTTGATACTGGCGACATGCGGAAATCGATTCACTCCGTCGTCGTGAAGCGCACCGGTCGCGTGTTCGTGGGCACGGATCACTGGGCTCCGACTGAGTACGGCTCACGGCCGCACATCATCGAGTCCGGCGGCGCGTACAGCCTCCACAACCACGAAACGGGCCAGTACTTCGGTCGCCGGGTGAAGCACCCCGGCACGCCGTCTCAACCGTTCATGCGACCGGCGCTGTACAAGCATCGGGGGTTGAAGTGAGCTTCTACCCGAGCAATGAGATGGTCGCGGTCCAGTGGCTCAAGGGGATTACGTACCTGGGCAACCGCGTGGCCACCGAACTGCCGACCGACAATTCATCGTGGTCGGCGTCCGGGTTCGTCACCGTGGCGGCCGTCGGCGGAACCCCTCACATGTACGTGCCGCTTCGGCGGCCGGTGCTCTCGGTCGATTGCTGGGGTGTCACGCCGAACTCGGGCAAGCCACCGTGGCGACTGGCCCACCAGCTTGCGTCGGAAATCTACGTCGCGATCCTGAATCATCCGGTCGTTCCCCGGCCGCTCACCATGCCGTCGGGGTATATGGGCGCGCGCGTGATGACCGCGATCCCGCGTAGCGAGCCGGTGCGGGTGCCGGGAGACGTGGCGAGTTACGCGCACTTTTCCATGGACGTCGAGATGCAGTGGACGGTGACATCGTGAGTCGATTGTGGGCGCTCAAAGGTGGGACGACCGGTCAGGCTCTGACGTTGAATAGCCGTATCGTGGTTCATGACAATCGGCATGAGCTGGAGTGGTTGTTTCCGAACACCGAAGTAGTCGACGTGACTAACACTCACATGCCGGTCATGCGATTGAAAGATCATCCGGACATGTCCGCCGTGACGTGGCCATTGAAGAAAGAGGATTTCCGCTGATGGAGTTCCCCACCACGGTACGGACCACCATCCGGCCGGATCAGACCGTCGAGGTCGATGAGGCTGGATACAACGAACTCAAGGTGCAGGGCCTTCTGGTCCCGACCCATGAGGGGCCACTCCCGACCGCTAAGCGGCCGACCAACCAGGAAGGTAAATAACCATGGCAGTCACAGCGACCAACCTGCTGGCCGGTGCCGGGACGCTCTACACCGGGGCGTTCGGGGCGGCCGAACCAACGGACCCGAACGTCAACACCACGCCGTCGGCGTCCACCTGGACCGATACCGGTGGAACGATGGACGGCCTGACCGTCAACATCAACCGGGAATTCCTCGAACTTGAGGTCGACCAGATTCCGGATGTCGCCGGGCGCCGGTTGACCAAGCGGGATATCCAGCTTGCGACCAACCTCGCCGAGGCCACGCTGGCCAACCTGAAGACCGCGCTCAACGGCGGAACGGTCACCGTGTCCGGTGCGTACTCGACGTACGATCCAGACTCGTCGATCGCGGCGTTTCAGCCGACCTATACCGCCCTGCTGTTCGACGGGTTCGCCCCGGCTACGGCGGCCGGTGCGATCATGCGCCGTCGCGTCGTGGTCCGGAAGACACTTTCGGTCGATGACGTCGAGACTCCGTACAAAAAGGATGCGCAGACCGTGTACCCGGTGAACTTCGCCGCGCACTATGTCTCGTCCGTGATCCTGCCGTTCCGGATCATCGATCAGACTACGTAATTCCGTTTCACTCGTATCATCAATAGGAGACGAACACAATGGCATCACTGGTATCTATCACCACGGGAGGGCCGAAGGATGAAGACACCATCCCGGTCTTTTCAATTGACGGGGAAATGTACACGATGCCGAAAACGGTGTCGGCCGGATTTTTGATCGAGACCATGCACAAATTGCGTGATCACTCGATGGAGGCTGTTCTTTCCTGGATGCTGGAATACGCGGTCGGATCGGCAGGGTATCAGGCACTGCGAAAGCACGGCGATGATATCTCTGTCGATCAACTGAAGGGCATCATGGACGTTGTGAGCGAACACGTTCTTGGTCAGATGGAAAAGGTGAAAGAGGGAAACTAACGCTGCGGATCAGACAGGTATGGTGGGTTATTGATCACCTGGACGATATCGAGGCTGATTTCAGGGTGTTCTATCGACTCACGCCGGTGGACATCGTGAACCTGTCTGGTCCGCAGTTCTTCGCCCTGACTGATCGGGTGTTCGCGTACCAGGGAGTTCTGTCGGCCCGGGCATCGGCACAGTCTGACGGTGGGGAAGCACGGAAAGACGATACGGAGTATGTCGACTCGAATCGAGAATCGATGGAGTCGAACCCGGCACTTGCCGGATTAGTGGAATGGTGAGGTGATCTCGACGTGGCCGAAGATTTCAAGATCGCAGAGGGTTACGTTGAGATCACCACCAAGACGGACAAATCGAAGCTCGACCGTGACGCGGAAGCAGCCGGAACGTCTTTCGAATCTAAATTCACCGAAGCATCCACGAAAAGACTTCGGGATAGCCGGGGCCGGTACACTAAAGCTGTAGAAGGCGCGGTTCTTCCGTCCGCTGAATCCATTGGACAGTCATTTTCGGAAAAATTTACCCGTGGTGTCGACGGACGGTTAAGGGACAGTCGAGGCAAGTTCGTAAAAGAGCTTGAACGCGGGGTCACCGGAGATGCCCCGAACATCGGCCGGAATTTCGTTTCGAAAATGTTTTTCGGGATAGCCGGGCCGCTGGATAAGTCCCTGTCCAAAGCTTTTGGAAACGGGTTCAAGCAAGCTGCCACGAACCCGTACGTTTTGAGCGCAGCGGCTGCGCTCGCGGCTGGGGTCGGCACCACGCTGGCATCAGGCCTGTCGGCCTCGCTCGCGGCCGGGATGGTCGGCGGCCTCGGCACCGGCTTGATCGGAATCGGCGCGTATTTCCAGCGCGAGAACAAAGAGGTGGTCAAGGCTGGCCGGTCTCTGAAAAAGACGTTCCTGGACATCATGAAAGGCGCGTCCGAGCCGTTGGCCAAACCTCTGGCCGGGGCGCTGACGATTTTTGAGAAGGGCCTGATCCGGCTCCGGCCAGTGATCGACTCTCTTTTCAAGTCCGTTGCCCCGGCTATCGAACCGCTGGCCAAGGGAATCACGGGCATGTTCGAGGCTATGGCGCCCGGACTTCAGTCACTGGCTGAACGGTCCGGACCGTTTCTGATCGACCTTGCGGCCAAGCTTCCCGGGCTGGGCAAATCAGTCGGCGATTTCTTTCAAAAACTGTCTGACAAATGGCCGGAAATTCAGAAGTCGTTTTTCCAGTTCATGGGTGACGTCAAAAAAGTTGTCGCTGGAATAGCCAATGCATTTCTATGGCTCGGTCAGAATTACGAGGGAGTAAAGAAATTCCTTGACAACATGACGGCCGGGATGAAGTGGCCTATTGCTGGGGTGATGTTCTGGATCGGGATATTCAAATGGTTCAGGGACGACCTGCCCAAGATTTTCAGTAGCGCCGTGAACTCTGTCACCGGGTTCTTCTCTTCCGTGTGGGCGACTATCTCCGGTTGGTACAACTCAGTGATCACGTTTTTCACGAACATGAAAAACAAGATCGGCGATTTCGTGTCCAGTGTGGGCGCGTGGTTCCAGTCTCTGCCCGGGAAGATCGGGTCGTTCTTGTCTTCCCTACCAGGAATCGTCATGTCTGCCTTCTCTACCATGATCGACAAAGTTCTGTACGCGGTCGGGTACGCGATCGGGTCGATTGTCGGGTTCTGGGCCACGCTGCCATTAAAGATCGCGCACGCCGTCTCGACCATGTGGTCTTCGATGAAAGCTCATTTCGAGACGGCCAAGACGAACGCGATTGCCTGGATTAGGACAGCTGTCGATAACACGGTTGCTTACCTGCGCGCCCTTCCGGGCCGGGCCGGTGCAGCCGTATCCGCCCTGTGGGCATCGATGTCGGCCAAGTTCTCAACGGCCAAGACAAGTATGACGGCCGCCATCAGGTCCGCCGTAGACAGCGCGGTTGCGTACCTGCGAGCCCTTCCGGGCCGGGCCGGGGCCGCTCTGTCGGCCCTGCCGGGCGCGATCCGGGGCAAGGTTGGCCAGATCAAGGGCATCGTCACCGGGGCGCTGTCCGGGGCGAGTGGGTGGCTGATCAGCGCTGGTCGGTCCATCATCTCCGGGTTGGTTCGAGGCATCCGGGATGCGGCGGCCACCACGCTGAAAGGAGCTCTTCGCGGGGTCACGAATCAGATTCCGAACTGGAAAGGGCCGATGGATGTCGATGCCCGACTTCTGACCCCGAACGGTTCTGTGATCATGGAATCCCTGCTGAAGGGGATTCAGAGCCAGATTCCGGCCCTGAAGAATCAGCTTGCCGGGATCACGTCCGACATCCCCCGGACCGTAGCCGTTGAATCCAGGGCGGCCGGACCGGTGCCGTCGATGATCCCACAGCAATCCAAGAGCGTAGAAACCAAAAAAGGCGGACTTCAGATCGGCACTCTCACGGTGAATCTTCGTGGCGTGCTCGATCCGAACGATCCGACATCTGCTCGCCGGATGATCGCGGGACTGTATGACGCACTGGCCGCCTATGAAAAGAGCTATGCCTGATGCCGGATATCTGGGGAACCGTCAAGATCGGGCGCCTTACTCTCCGGGAGGGGTACACGCTCGCCGATACCACGAACGCCAACACGGGTGAACGTGGCATCACCCTGTCCGGTGAGGAGAGCTCACCGCCGCTCACCGTGGCCGAACTTCAGCAACGGCGCGAGGATTTCGCGGGCCTGCTCGGAACCCTGGTCCCGGTCACGTTCACGATCAAGACTGAGTACAACGGCTGGTACGCGCCATACGACATCAACATCGATGCCACGAACTGGACCAATGAGGTGGTCAAGTTCTCGTGGTCGATTCGACTGTCCCGGATCGGTGCTGAGAACTCGACGGACATCGAATCTCGTCTGACCGGTGCCGGTCGGTTGAATACCTACTCGCTGACCGGTGAGCGCTGGCACGCCCCGGCCGCGAGCGCGTATGGGTACTTCACCGGAACGTCTCAGCCATCCGGGTCGGTGTCACGTGTACTGGCCGACGGCGGTTCGATCACCGTGTATCGAGGCATCCCGACCTCGATAAATCCACGGTGGGGTACGTCGTTGACGAATTACTACGGCGGCCGGTCCCGCGTACTGGTTGGCGGCGCTGAACGGCAGGCACGCGACGTCGTGATTTCGGCATCGGCCACGTGGGAGATGAACAACGGCTTGGTGAAGGTCCAGCCGGGCGCGTCGGCCACTCTTCAGGTATCGGCGTGGGACGGCGCGGCGTGGGATCGGATCGACTGGAACGCATCGGTGACCGCGAGCGCATCAGGGCCGATCACGTCCTGGGATGGAGTGTCGATCATCCGGAACGACTTCGAGTTGGTTACGGTCCGGTTGGTCAAGGACCGGGCGCCGGGCCGGACCATGCTCGATCTGTCGTTGCGTCGCGGCGCGCGCGCCGTTGAGACCTACCTTCAGACCGACACGTCGACCACCAAGAGCTGGTACCGGGCCGTGACGGAGGCCGGGACCGCCCCGGCGAGCGCGTCCTACGTGGCCGCCACGGTGAACGACGCGAACGGGAATCAGTACGTCGTCGGCGCGGCCACGTCGTTCACGGCCCAAACTGGTGTCGGTGGGATCACGAAGGCCGCCGCACTCGCGCTCGACGCGTTCATCGGTGCCGTGGTCGGCGGATCGGCGGCCCCGGCGGGGGAGACCGCGAGCGTCATCCGGGATCACTACATTGTGTCCATGGCAGAGACCACGATGGCGGTGCGCCGATGACCATCACTGAGGTGAAGCAGGCCCTTGGTGACTGGTCTGTCGTTCTTCGGCCGGATACTCCGAGATACCTGCTCGACCAGATCACCCCGCTCGGGCACATCGCGGTGCTTCCCGGCCGGATCGACATCGCGACCACGGGCGACAACCTGCTTCGTCAGGCGCGGTACGTCGGCGTGTACCGGGGCCGGTCGACCGACGAGACCGGGGTGACCCTGTCCGGGGCTGGTATGGGGTATTGGCTCGGCGATGAGGACGACAAAGGGCCGGTGCTGATCAATGCCACCGTGGTGGCGTCGGCGACGTTCCCGAACGCGATCCGGGCACTCCTGCCTCCGGCCGTGACCGAGGGCACGCTGTACTCGGTTCCCGGCACGTACACCGGCACCCACCAATACGAGACCGCGCGGTCCGCCATCTCGTACGTCACAGACACGTTCGGCACCGGCACCTACCCGGTCAGCTGGCGAGTGAACGGAGATGGCACGCTGGACGCCGGGCGTGACGTGGACATGTACGTCACCACGCCGCGAGCAATCCTGGTACGGAAGGACGACGCGGGCCGGGACATGTTCCTCGTCGGCCTGCGAGGCATGATGCGTCTGGGCACCGACGTCGAGGATTACACCACCCGAGTGGTCTTGCTCGCGGAAGGCGACGGGAACACCACGGTATCGGCGAGCGCGTCCCTGCCGGTCGTCACGTACAAGGACATCCATGGGAACACGGCCAACATCACCCGGCTGATCTCCGAGTTCGAAACGTCGAGCGGGAACGCGCAGGCGCGCGCGCAGCTCCAGCTCAACCGGTTCACGAATCCCCGGAAGGCCGTCGACCTGTCCTCGGACGACTACGACATCAAGGGTGAGTTCGCGGTCGGGGATTCGATCTTGGTGTTCGATCCGGATATCGGGTTCACGGACCCGTCGGTTGAACGGTTCTGGAAAGGCTTGCCGATCAACCCGGTGGCCCTGACCTGCACCGAAATGTCGTGGCCGGTATCGGCCCAGTGGACCGTGGCATTCCGTACCGGTGCCGGTGTGTGGATCGACCTGTCGGACTACTATATTCCGGAATCCGGATCGACCACGATCAAGGTCGGCGATCTTCCGAACTCGCTCACGAACTCGAACCTTCAGCCCGTCGGCGATCGGCCCAGGGCAGACCAGTCGATCCCGGCCGCCCCGGTGTTCGGACAGGCATATACCGGTGCCTACCAATCGACCGGTGACAGCGACACGAAAGCTCAAATTCAGCTTTCGTGGACGCAACCCCTGAATCAGGACGGGTCGACGATCCAGGACGGCGACCATTACGAGATTCGGTACCGGCCGAACGCCACGGTGGCGTACCCGGCCACGTGGAACGACGTCGCGCCCTACACCTGGTCGTCGGTGTACACGTGGTCTCAGCCACTCGTCCCGGCCCTGGACGTCACGCAGTGGCAAACCCTGTATGTTCCGTGGGGTGTCACCACCACGATGGTCCAGGAGCTCACCCCGCGCGTGGTGTACGAGTTCCAAATCAGGGCGGTTGATACGTCCCGGCAAGCCTCCCCCTGGTCCTCGTCGTCCGCCGTCACCGCTGCCCGGGACAACCTGCCCCCCGCGAGCCCGGCGCCGCCCGAGGTTGCCGGATCACGGATCGCGATCCAGGTCACGCACCGACTCGGAGTGTCGACCGGTGGGACGTTCAACCTGGATGCCGACCTCGATCACCTCGAAGTCCACGTTGGCGGTGACGCGTCGTTCTTCCCGGAAGAGCAGACACGCGTAGGTAAGCTGGCAGCGAACATCGGTTTGATTCGCGCCCAAGTGCCCGTAGTCGGAACGTTCCCGATCGAGCCGACCGGCATGGTCTACGTCAAGGTGGTAGCCGTCGATCGGACGGGTAACCGGTCCGGCGCGAGCACGGCGGCCACGGTGACGGCGGCCCTGATCGACGACGCGCACATCTCCGACCTCACCGTGAGTAAGGTGACGGCCGGGACGATCACGTCTGATTGGGTCATGGCCGGGACGATCAAGACGGCCGACAGCGGCGCCCGCGCGGTGATGGACATAGACGGATTCCACGCGTTCAACTCGGATGGAATCCGAACGTTCAATGCCGATTCAGCTGGTGTGGTGTCGATCATCGGCGAGCTGAGTTCAGGGCTGTCTGGACAACGGATCGTCGTAAATCCGAATGGATCGTCACTCCCTCAAATCAGGTTCTACCCCGTACCGGATGCCGGTACTGATTATGCATCTATCACCAGTGACTATTACGGGTCCGACGCGGCCCTGTATTTTCAGTCCTCTGGAAATGCCTCGAATGACATCAGTGAGGTAATCCTTGGTCCAGGATTCGCGTACTACGACGTTTACGACACGGCTACTGGTCTGAATCAAGGCGGTTCGGTCTACATCAGCAATGAGGTTGCTTATGTAGACTCGAAGTTGAATAGTGTAAATCAAGCGTCCATGCACTTGTTTAATACGAGTAATGGCGGATTTGCTACTTTAGAGGCTAATAATACTGCCGGTGTAAAACAAGCTGGAATATACTTCGATGACCAGTCTCATATCGGGGTTACCGGCAGTTTCATACCCAATGACACGTATTCCAATAATGCTGAAGACGCTATCATCTGTGGAATAACCAGTATCGCTGTGGGTGCATCTTCGGTAACGAAGAATTACGGAGTAAACTCACTGGGCACCATGCGAATGATTGCTACGTGTAAGATTTCTTCAGCCATCGTGTGGAGATTGACCACTGTGAACAATACTGGATTCGTTATGACATTGGCGTCGGCGGTCCCTGTCGGACAATCATGCGATGTGTACTACTGGGGATTCCGAACCACTGTATAGGAGACGTTATGAGCATTCGTATGGTATCGGCGTACAAACAGGACATGCCGGATGGATCGACGCTTATCAACCTGACCCGTGAAATCGATGAACAAGACGGTTCGATTAGGGTGGATAAGTACCAGTTTCCGTACGAGATATTTGACATCCGCGCGGCAGAGTACGGGATAGATCGAAACGAAGATTTTCGCGAACTCGTCGATATCGTCATGTACGAAGTAGAGTTGACGAATGCCGAGACGTCTCTGTTGTGGGATATGCCCACGATCGAGGATGCTCGACGAGAGTACTGCCGGTCCGTGGCGGCCGTGAAGTGGACCCACGACGGAATCGGTGAACCGCCGGGAGAACAAGATTCGATGGTTCGGGAGTGGTTGAATCAGAACTGTTCAAACGATCGAGAGTTGCGTGAGCTGATCGCGTCTCAGCGTGACGTCAACCGCGAGATCACAGCGAAACGACGAGAACGACCGATCGACCCGACGTCAGTAGACTCGGCGCGGTTGATGAAGGCCAGAGTAAGAGATCAATTGAGGGGGAACATCACGCCGTGAGTACCACGACAACGCGTCTTGCGCTGGTCAAACCGGCCGGTACCGAGAACATCGACGTATCGATTCTGAACGCAAACGCGGACAAGATCGACGCGGCGATCAACACCACGTTGTGCACGTCCGGTACCCGACCGGGAACACCGTTCAACGGGCAGAAAATCCTGGAGACGGACACGCTGAAGGAATACGTTCGTGTCGGATCGAACTGGCGACAGATCGCGTTGAACGGCGCGGCGGTCGATCTGTCCTTGTCCGCTGTGACGACCGGCGCGGTGACGGCATCGTCGGCCACGGTGTCCGGCGCGGTGACGGCGACTGCCGGGCAGCTGAACGCGTTCGGGGCCTACCAGAGCTACACTCCGACGTATTCGAACTTCACACTGGGAAACGGAACGGTGGTCGGTCAGTACTACCGCGTGGGGAACATGGTCGCCGGGTCGTTCGAGATCACCCTTGGCACGACGTCGGCAGTGTCCGGGACGATCGGAGTGTCCCTGCCGTCGAACTTTGACACGGCCCAACCGAGCTGCTTCGGGTGCGGTCTGGCACTCGACACGTCCGGCGGTACTGCCGCGTACCGTGGCCTGACCTTGCACAAGAACGGGACGAACAACGTCGTGTTCGTGGTCGATACCGGCAACCTGGTCAACGCTACGGTGCCATTCACCTGGGCATCCACCGACGTCTTACGTGGGACTTTCACGTACAAGTCGCTGTGATCCCCCCTGAAATCGGAACCGACCTCGGCATCCTCCCGTGGATCGGCGGAACCGGGCTGTCTGGATTGCTGCTCGCCGGTCTGTACGCACTGCTTCGGGGCCGCCTGGTCGCGGCGTCCGTGCTGGCAGAGACCGAGAAACAGAGAACCGCCTTGCTCGATAAGATGGAACGCCAGTGGCACGCCCGGCTCGAAGAGTCGAAAGAGCGTGAGCAGTCGTGGCGGACGGCCTGGGAACGCACGGAAGCATCCCGGGCCGCGATCGAGTCCACTCTCGATGACGTGTTGGTGTCAGCCCGAGCTATCGAGGCGCTGATCAGAGCACTGCCGATACCGAGACAGGATGTCGTCTGATGGTGGAGCCTACGAGTCGGAATGAGGCGGACGAAGCATTGCGCAAGGCCGACGAAAATCTGATGAGGGTTCAACAAAAACGTCAGGAAGCACGGGGTATCGTGGGATCATTGACTCGCATGCTCGAAGAAAACCACTTCTCCCTACGACTCGCCGAGGCTCTGGGCATGAAGGATGATAGGAGATGATCAAGGATGCGACGTTCGTGTTGATCTTGACTGCCTGGCTCGCAGCGGCCGTGTTCTTCGTTCGATTCGCTCTGACCAACTGGTATCGACGAACCGCCGGTCGTCTCACAATGGCGTTCATCGTAGCGATTTTCGCCCTGATGACCCTTGTGGTGGTCACCCAGTTCTTCGGGCGAGAGTTCCCGGGGCGTGACGTCGTTCGATTCGTGATCTATGGGGGAATCAATATACTCCTATGGCGTGGCGTGTGGGTGATGTTCAGGGATCAACGAAAGGGACATCTGTAATGTGGATTCGTGAATTCTTCACCCGGCGCATTCTCTGGGAAATCAAACTACTGTTTTACAAGATCAATCGATTGGAAAAACTGATCATGAGCCTTCGCGAAGAGTTCTCTCAGGAAATTACCGAGCTTGGCACCTCGATCGATGAGCTGTCGACCCGGATCGGCAACCTCCCGAGTGACGTCAACGATCTCACTCAGGCCGACCTCGACGCCGTGAAGTCGGCCGTCGACAAGATCCAGAGTCTGGCCGTGGCCGCGCCCGAGGTTCCCACGGACCCGACCACCCCTGGTGACGGTTCTGACACCCCGGCACCGGTCGTCTGACCCACTGTTCGGAGCTGCCCCCGGCCGTCCTGGTCGGGGGCAGTCGTGTGCATGGACGCATATACGTAGACATGAGAGAATAAGCCCATGATTTATCTCGATCTCGCCGCCGTCGCCCGATCTGCCGGGCTGAAGGTCGTAGAAACACCGGGATGGCGCAAGCGCGGCCACGGTCAGATGTCCGACGTCCGGACGATCACGTGCCACCACACGGCCCACGGGAGTGCCAAGGGAACCGCGCCGTCGTTGTCCGTGGTGGTGCACGGTCGACCGAGTCTCGAAGGCCCGCTTTCCCACTACCTACTCGGCACCGACGGCACCGTGTACGTCGTGGCGGCCGGTCTGTGTTACCACGCCGGGATCAGCAAGCACGCCGATTACACGAATTCCCATGCGATCGGGATCGAGGCGGAGGCCGTCGGAACTCCCGGCGCGCCGGGGGACTGGCCGGAAGTCCAGATGGACGCCTACGCCCGGCTGTGTCTGGCCCTGGTCCGGCATTTCAAGCTCAAGGTCACCGACATCCGGGGTCACAAGGAAACGTGCGCGCCTAAAGGTCGGAAGGTTGATCCGTCGTTCGACATGACCGTTTTCCGGGACCGGGTGGCCCGGCTGTCCATGACACCGGCCAAGGTAGCGCCACCCAAGATGAAACCCGCGCCAGCGAAAGAGGTTCCAGAAATGCAACTCACCGACACGATCGGACTCAGTGAATCGGCCGTCAAGTGCTACAACGACGCCGGAGAAGTCGACGCGGACGGAAACCCCAAATTCAAGCCCGGCGACAAGGTATCGGTGAATTTTCTTCTCCAGTGGGGTGGAGCACACCAGTACCGGCTGATGTCTCACCTGAAGTCCATCGAGAACAAGCTAGACGCGATCCTCGCGTCTCAGAAACCGGCGCCCGCCGTCGAGGCGCCGCCAACCACGGAGGTTCCGAAGGTATGAGCGACCAGGACGTCCACTACGAGGACGAACCACACACCAAGCAGTTCTACGTCGATCTCGGCGAGCGCGTGCTCTGGACGGCCGTCCAGGCGGGCCTGTCGGTGGTCACGGTGGACCAGTTCGACCTGAACCCGATCTACCTGCCGATCATCGCGGCCGGGCTGGCCGTGCTGAAGGGCTATGTCGCCAGCTACATCGGCAACCCGAACAGCGCGAGCACGACCGAATCGGTCTGAACACGCGAGTGCCCCTGCCGTCCGAGAGATGGCAGGGGCACTGTGCTGTGCGGATCAGGCGGGCCGGGGTGTCATGGCCTCGACACGGGATTTCAGTTCGTCGATTTCCCGAGACTGAGTGTCGATGACAGCCTGGCTTTCGGCCGACTCTTGCATCAACTGGGCGATCGTACGGCCATACTTGTTGTGAAGCTGGTTGATCACGTCAGCCATGCTGACGTTGACTGCTCCGGACTGCTGTGCCATTGTCGTCTCCTATTTGTTGATCTTGAATGCGAGCTCACGGTATCGATCGAGGATATCGGTCTGCCGGACGATTCCACCCTGGGGGAAGAACGTGTAGTGCGACACCAGGGCGTCACCCACGATGATGTTCGGCTGACCGAGTACCGACGGTTGGTGGACGGTGTGCCAATTCTCCTCTTCGTAGGGGACGAGAACTCCCGGCTGATCCAGCCCGGCGTACAGCGACCCGAGGGACGCGAACACCGACACTGAGAATTGCATCCCGACCGCTACCGGGAAATCCTGGTAGAAGAAGAATCGTTCGGGGTCCGATTCGATGTTGTCCAAGAACAGGTTGTGAATCGCGACCGCGAACTTCCCGTCTGCCCAACCCACCGGGTCCATGCAGTACGGGCCGCCGACTTTCGGCCACTTCGAATCCGGCCCTACCCCCTGATCGAGAATAAGACTGCCAGGTGCCGGGATGATCCCGGCCTGTTGCGCGTACCAGGAGATGATCGAGTTGTTCCACATCACCGGGAATGAGGCCACGCCCTGGCCGTGTTCCAGCCGGTGTATCGCGAGATTGGCGATCGCGTTTTCGTGGACGTACACGATGTCGTCGTCGAACCGAACGAACACGGTGTCTGGGTCGGTCATGTACTCGTAGAAGTACCCGGTGTTCCGCTGCTTCGGCCGCCGAATCGGGCGACCGGCAGGACGCTCTTTTATCTTGATCCAGTCGGTCAGAGCGGCCAGTTTGTACGCGTAGCGGAGATCATCTACTTGATTCGGGTCCGTGTTCAGGCAGAGCCACCACTCGTCCACGATTCCAGCAAAATGGTCGCGGGCCATGTACTCAGCCAGGATCGAAACCGTGGCCTCGCGCCCGTAGGGCGTCCAGGCGACGACGCGTTTTCCATTGATCATTTCAGTCTCTCTGTCGGTGGGCAGGTATACCCCGGAATGCCGGTCCAGCAATCCGGATTCTGTTGCACGATCAGTTTCAGGAAGTCCGGTGTACGGTACTTCTGGGCCACGGTGGTCGGTTCCGGAACAGGGAGCTTGGTTGGGCGACTCGGTTCCCCCGGACCGGCCACCGTGAGCCCACATGCCGCGACCAGGAGCGATCCGGCTACGAGAACAGAACGGACTCCCACTGTCTGCCCACCTCCTGTAAAATGTTCCGGCTCGCGCGGGATCGCGCCGCCTCGCCCATCTTCCGGCGTAGTGCCGGATTCTCGACCAACGTCTTGATGTACCGACCCCACAGGTGGGGCTGGTCGGCCGGGACGAGATACCCGTTCACCCCGTGGGTGATCCACTCTCGGTACGGCCGGATGTCGGACGCGATGAGCGGGATGCCAAGCATTCCAGCTTCGAGCGCTTTCGTCGGGAACTTGGCATCGGTGAACGGGTTCGATTGGTACGGTGCCAGCCAGATATCGAAATTCCGCACGGCATCGAGATACCGTTCGTTTGGACTGACCCACTCCGTTCGGGCCACGTTCTTACCGCGCGGTCCGAGCACATCGGGTAGGCCGATGAACGCGGCTCCGACATTCAGTGTGGACAACGCCCGCATGATCTGCTTGTCCACGATGTAGAAATCGTGAGCCGTCGCGGCGGTACCCGACCACCCGATAACGACGGGACGGTCGTCGGAGTACTCGCGCTGGATGCCGAGATACATCGCGTGAAGCCCGTTCGGGATGACACGTGTCTTTTCTCCCATGCCGGTAAATTCGTCGACACTTTCAGCAATTCCGGTCGACGCACACGTTATTAAATCGGCGTACCGAGCTGACTGATTCAATCCACGGCGTATATCCGGACGAGACCAGAATTCGAAAGCCTTTTTGTTTCGTGGTTCTACTTGGAAATAGTTGTCGTCTAAGTCGAGTACCAGTTTGGGTCGACCCTCATCGCCGCGAGCCAGCCCCAACCATTTATCGACGGCGGCCGGTTGTGCGATCCGGCTACCGACAATGACGTCGGCGCGCTCGCCGTAGGGGGTCAGCATCTCCCCGTACGCGGCATCGTGACCCAACCACCCGAGCGCGGCGGCCGGTTGTGTGGCTCGGTACCAACTGGACCCGTCATCGCTCGCGGTCCAGAACTGTGCTCTCACAGTTCGTCACCCATCGATGCGGAATGGTTCACCATACCGGTGCCGATTTCGATCAGCGTTCGACCAATCTGGCCAGTTCTTAGCTGGTCCCAATTGGCGTATCTCTTTTGATTCTCCTCATCTGTTGAGAGCATTATCTCCACGTGCCCGCCGGTGTTTATGACAGACCACCTGAAATCCGGATTAGACAGCAGGGATTTCTCTACACCTTCACCCGCTGTATTGTCGCTCATTTCGACGCCTCGTATTCCGGAAGCCAGTTGTCCCGGTACCACTGCACGGTCTGTTCAATACCGGTGTGCAACGGGGTCCGGTAATATACCGGCTCATCCATATCGACGAATTCCAGCGTGTTGGTGTCAGCCACCACGGGAGTTCCCGGCATCTCCCCCGGGCGCATCGGCAGGTATTTGATCGGCACCTCGTCGCTGAATCCGGTACTCGATACGGTGTCACGTACCAGTTCGGCCACCTGTCCGACCGTCACCGGGTCGTCCGATCCAACCTCGACCGGTCGATCGAAGATGACACCTTCCGCCGCGCGTTCGAGCGATCGGACCAGTGCCTCGGCGCCGTCCTTCACGTACACCATGTCCGAGACCTGCGATCCGTCGCCGTAGACCTCGATCGGGTTTCCGGTGAGCGCGCGGCAGATGAACGACGGCATGATCTTTCGGACCTTCGCCGGGCCGTACGGCGGCGCGACACTCTGCCGGGGGCCGTAAGCGTTCACCAGGCGAACGATATTGAACCGGCCGCCACGTTCTTTGTTGAACATTCGGGTGAATCGCTCCACCGTGGTCTTGCTGATGGAGTATGTGTTCTCCATCCAGTGGTTGCCCACACCGATGTACACACCTGGAATGTCGTACTGAGTGCACGCTTCGAGGAAATGCAGCCCCCCTGCGATATTGGTTTCCGTGGCCGGTAGCGGGTTCTGGATCGTCTCCTGAGTGCCGAGGCACGCGGCCAGGTGGATGATTCCGTCGACGTGGGCAGACAGCTCTGTCATCGCGGTTGCGTCCCGGACATCGCCGATCCGGCGCTCGACGTGAGCGAATGCGTTCACGCCTCCTGGACCCGTGGTATCGGAGGCAAGACGTCCTCGGGCATCGAACACCACGACGTCATGCCCATGCTCAAGTGCTACGTCCACGACGTACCCGCCGATGAACCCGGCGCCGCCGGTGATTCCGATCTTCACGGTGTCTCCTCATTGGTTGTGCACGTGGTAATGATGTCCCCGCCGACGAGATTGTCGATGCAGGTTGGCTCGGGCCGGGTGGTCGGAACCCTACTCGGAGTAGGCCGGGTGACCGGCGCGACGTGCTGGATGGTTTCGGTCTGGACTTGATCGCGATCCGGGGTGGTCGCCGTACGCCGTGTGCGAGCTCGTGGGCGCCCCGTCGGCTCTGACCGGTGCTGGACGTCGGCCACGGTTTGCGCGACTGTCTCGCGCCGAACCTGTACCTTTTGCGACGTCGGTACCGGTGCCGAGACCGGAACCTCTCGGATCACGGTGCGTACGGGGCCGGGAACCGTGACCACGGTGGAGACCGGCGGGGCGTCGGGGTGAGTCCACCCGTCGAAGATCGGCCCGAGCACGTTCCATCCGAACGCTACCGACGCGGTCCCCGCGATCGCCAGCCCGGCCCAGTAGTCCCTGCCGTACGGAATGGCCATTTCGATGTCCTTGCAATCCGTTTCGAGTGATAAACGAAACGCCGTAGGCCCTCTGCCAGGAAGACCTACGGCGCTTGCCGCGAGCTGGCACTCGCTTACACATCATCACGGCTATGAACCGTGATCCGTGTCCGTGCCCCCGGCCTGACTCGAACAGACCTACTGCAAGTGGCCTTGCTTCCGGATTCCTGCCCGGTTGCATCCACGCGGGGGCTGACCAATCAGCCGAACGGAGTCGGGTCCAGCTGACGCTCTGGCGTCTTACGACCGTTCTCGTAATACGCGTCGATCAGTTTCAGGTCATCCTCGGACGGGGCCGGGATCAACCAGGTGTAGGCGTTGTTCGGGACGACAACCTTCGGATCGGCGATCGCCTCTTCCAGGTCGGCCGGAGTGTCCCAGTACTTGCGGTAGTTCTTGAGCGGCTTACGGATCAGGCGCCCAGCCATGACCGTGTTCTCTTTCGACTCGACGATCCGGACACCTTCATCAACCACGGGCTTGCCGGACAGGAACATGCCGGGGTGATCTCCGGCGTTCAGGCCGGTGAGGACGACGACATCGGCCTTGAGCTGGCGTGTCTCGCGCTTCACCCCGGTGGCCTTATCCTCGAACTCGCCGATCATCTCCGACACGGGATTGACGATGACGAGTTCTCCGACCAGAGCAGGCTGACGAACCGCGCCGCTACCGCCGGTACTTCCGATGCGTGGCTTCTCTGACACTGTTTTCTCGATTCTGTGAGTCTGGATTCTATTCGGTATTGCGTGGCAGTCCGGGATTCGAACCCGGTCGGCGTCTCGCGACCCTTTATCCATGCCCACGTCTGAGCCTGCCTGTTCCGAACATCATGCACTCTGCCGGAACGTCTATAAATCTACACTATTATCTACGATTGTCTAGCCAGCTGGCTCGGAAATCTTCGCCAATCTTGCCAGACCGCGATCGGTCAGGGCTTGCGTCCACACACCGGACACCTGACCCTCTCGGAACAGGTCTTGAAGCTCGCCACGGCTGGACGCCTGGTCGATCCGCTCTTCCCACGTCGGCTTACGGACCGGTGCCACGGGCGCGGCGAACGGGTCCGGGATCGGCTCGGACGGCTGAACCTCGACCGGCGCTGTTTTGATCTCGTGCAACGTCTCGCCAATTTTGCGCAGCTGACTGGCGTAATTGACCATAGTTTCAACCGTGGCCGGATCGGGCCGGGCCGACTTCTCTGCCACCGCGCGCACGGTCTTGGCCTCGTCGTTGTGGTCCGACACGTGACCGCAGTCCGGGCACTCCCAATCTCCGGTTACCGGGTTCCGGCTCCATCCGTTGGTGTGTGAGCACGACAGGTGCGGAGCATGAGCCTTTTCGAGTGCGTCGGCCTCGTCGGTTGACGCCTGGACCACCATGGCCGACTCACGGATCATCGTGCCCTTGGCGGGATCATTCTCTCCGAGGCACTTCGGCGAGTTCCGCTTGTGCCCGGTCCGGCCGCACGCTCCACAACCGCGCTTTCCCGGCCCGGCCAACGGCGCGAGTTCGGGCTTGACGCGAGTCGCCGGGACCATGGCCGGGGTCGGCTCACCCGCTGTTTTGGCCGCCGAATCCTGCCAGTCATCAAGCGCCGGGCGGTCGAACACGTTGTCGTTGGCAGGTTCAACACCCGGGATCACGTTCGACGGAATCATGATGATTCCTGGCTGAGCTGCCAGGAAATCCACAATCGCCGTTTCGTCTGACTTGGAAACGACTTGATCGGTCACAGCGACCGCCCGGGCCAGCTTCCGAGTCTTGCGCCACTTTCGGACGGCGGCGCACAGCTGCACGGCCTGCCATGCATCGGTCAGGGATACCTCGTACAGCGTGGCCTCGCCCTTTCCGACCGGGAGGTGGACGACCAGCGCGGTCACTTTGTCGATGTCCTCGGGCATGGGGTGGAATCGGCCGTCATCCCAGATCGCGGCGGCGTTCGCGTACAGCGCGAGCTGGATGGCGATTTCGTTCCAGCCGTACGACAGGTCACGACCGGTCTTCAGGTCGAGCACGGTCCATTTGCCCTTGTACTTGACGATCCGGTCGAACGTCCCGGCGACCCCGGCCACGTCCGCCGTGTCGATGTCCGGAACGACGATCCGCTTCTCCATCAGCCACGGATCGATTTCGATGCCGTGAGCCTTGATCAGGTCGGAGTACGCTTTCGCGTCGTCCTGAAGGTGGATCGGGATGACCGGTTCCTCACCCCGATCAAGTGCTTCGGTGAAGGCGTGCATCGCGGTACCGAGGTTGGCGCTGACCTTCGCCCCGGCGGCGGCCTTGGCATCCTCGACCAGAGTGTCCAGTGTCTGCTTGTCGTCGACCGGCGTCGCGGCGGCGAGCGCGATCAAGTCGGGCCGGATAGCCAGCCCCTTGGCCACCATCCGCTGAGACCACGCCGACAGGGTGAAAGTGTCGCTGATGGATTTGGCGAACGTGGTCGCTCGGGTCCACGGAGCTTCTCCATTGGAATCTGGACTGAGGACAGCTACTATTTTTTCCGTTTCTCCGTCGGATTTTATCTCGAATCTTTCGAATTTCGGAATCAGGTACCGGCCGTACCGATCGCGCTTCACCCCGACCTCTTTCGAATCACCGGTTACCGGGGTGGTGCTGCTGATGAATGGTGTGTCGGCGGTCATCAGGTTGTCTCCTGGGATTGGTTGAATGATTGCGTGCCCGGCGGCCGATCTGTGAGCGCGCCGCCGGGCTGATGTACTACGGCTTGCCAACCTTCTGGCAGTCAGACTTACCGAGGCACAGGACGATGTAGTGGCCCTGCTCATCGGTCAGGCGGAGGCCCTGAAGGGTTTCAGCAGAATCGGTGATGGAGAAACGCTTTCCGGTGGCGTTACAGTTCCGGAAGTTGTAAATCCCGTCACTGGTCCAGTGGGTGGCATCGTAACGACGCTGAACGCGGACACAGTACGCATTCTTGGTGTCGTCGTAGGAATACCCCCAGTAGTTCGCGTGAACGATCCGACCGGCAGGCTGAAAATATGCTTCGATTGCCCCCCAACTGTTTTCCTTGTACCGAGCTTCGGCGATAGCTGCGGTTCCGACGATCAGGCCGACGGTGGCCAGGACCGCGATTACGACTCTCTTCATGACGAACCTTTCATCGATGGTTGTTCGAACAGTGTCTACACTAGCACACGATTGTCTACTTCTGTCTACCGATCGAGCATGGCGGACGCTTTTTTCACGCTGATCAGGTTGGACAGCTCACCCTGCCGGAGGCCCTCGGTCGGGATACCAAGAGCGATCGCGTAGTTCAGGAGCTTTTCGGACGGTTTCCGGCGCCGCCACGATGCGGACCGGCCGGAGATGTTCACCCCGGACGACTGGTCTTCGTCGCTGGAATACCGTTCGGCCCACGACATCCCGTATTCGAGCGTGAGATCGTCCTCCAGCTTGGTGGCCTTCCCACCACGGGAGTTCTGTCGGCCCAGCGTGAACAGGCCGTCGCCCCGGGGCCACAGGAAAAAATACGCGTCCATGCCGGGGATGAACCACACCCCGCCGGTCGTCTGGAGCCATGACGATTCCGACTGCGAGAACAGGTCGACGTCGGAGGCGACCAGCTCGCCGGACAGGTACAGCGGATCACCGGCCTGGGCCTTCGCCGATTCGACCGACTCCACCTCGTCGGACAGAGACCACTCGTCGTCATCGTCACGCGGCGGCCGGACCGGTGAGGTGGTGAGATCGGCCATGGTGGCCAACCGGTGCCGCTCACTGACCCCCACGACGTCCAGGACCAGGGCATCGGTCTTGCCCCCGGCCGCCCACGGGCGCAGGACGCGACCCACCATCTGGATGTACAGCGCGGCGGATTCGGTCGGCCGGGCGATCACCGCGCAGCTGGACCACGGGGCGTCCCATCCTTCCGTCAGCACCATGCAGTTCGACAGCCACTGAGTCGCACCGGTCCGGTACCGCTCGTAGATCGCGGTCCGTTCGTCTTCCGGCGTGTCGCCCTCAATCACCTCACAGGTGAATCCGGCGTCCCGCATGTCCTGGGCGAACTGGTACGCCGTCGGCACGGTCGGGGCGAAGATGACGCCCTGCCGGTCGGCCGCGTGCTCGCGGCACGCCTTCGCGATGGTGTTTCCGGCGTCGGCATCCATCATCGCGTCGCCGAGGTCACCGGCCTGCATGTCACCGCGCGAGCGCTTCACCTCGTCGAGGTCGAGGTCCATGACCTTGATCCGCTTGCCCTTGACGTTGACCAGGTACCCGCCCCGGATACCGTCCATGATGTCGCGCTTGATCACCACCTCTTCCCAGATATCGCCCAGGTGGCCACCGTCCGACCGGCTCATGGTCGCGGTGAACCCGGCCCACGGGGTGCGATCCCACGCGCCGAAATACGCCATGGTCTCGCGCCACGTCCGGGCCGCCGCGTGGTGGCACTCATCCACGATCCCGAGGCCGATATCCCGTACCTGCTCGCGCCGGGCCGGTTTGGCCAGTGTCTGAACCGAGCCGACGATGATGTCGGCGCCGGTTTCGTTACGATCGGCCTTCACGATTCCGATCGAGGCGCCGGGAACCGCGCTGTGGATTTTCTCGGCGGCCTGCTTGGCCAGCTCCTCCCGGTGAACCAGGATCAGCGGACGCTGCTTTTTGGACAGCGCTCGCGCGATGAGCTCGGCGAAGATCACGGTCTTTCCCATACCGGTGGGCAGGACGACGGCGGGCCGTGTCACCACCCCGGTGCCGGAAGGGCGCCGTGCGCCTGACCAAGCGTTGTCCAGGGCGTCGAGTGCTTCGCGCTGGTACGGCCGCAACTTCAGCGGCTGGTGAGTGCGGTCGACGCTCATTCCACACCTACGATCTCGGCACAGTTCGTGCACAGGGGGAGTGTGTGGGCTCGGATCGACTCATCGTAGGTGCCGGTGCCGAACCAGTTCCGCCACGGACGGCGACCGCAGACGGCAGGGTATCCATCGTTCGGTGACGTGGACGCCGGTAGGAGGTGGGCCACCTTCCCGCGTTCGAGATAGACGCGCGGGTTCTCCATTTCGTCGTTGTCGCTCATGCCGGGCCTACTTCCGAATAGGTCTCTTGAACGATTGAGACGGTGTGACCGGTAATTTTCACGTGTTCTCGTGCACATTTCTTTGTGTGAGAGGACTCTTCGTACTCCCATGGGCAGTTTTCGACCTGGCAATGAGCGCGCGGGTGGAATTGCGCCGACATTTTGGTCACGGCCTTGTAAAAAGCATTCATCTCGCCACCCGGTTTCTGCCCAGTGTTTCGAGTCGGCGGACGAGTTCTACGAGTGGGATGGACTCGGAACGAACGTGATCGGGCCGTCTACGGGGCAGGTGTTCGGTCACGGACGGCGGTCCGGGCTTACGGTGTCGTGCACGTCTAAACAGCATCTCGTCTCCATGTGTCGGTGGATCGGTGAGACGTAGACTACGCCCGATGTCAGCGAATGTGCAACAATGTCTACCGACGGACCGATCAGGAGAGGGAAGACATGACCACGGATGACCAGCGAGAACTACTGACCAGGGATCAGGCCGCCGAATTGATGGGGGTTCAGGTCCGGACGATCGACAGGTGGGCCGACTCCGGCTGGATCACCCGGTACCGGGTGAACATCAACGGGGTGCGATTCACGCGCGAGGATTTGGAGAAGATGCGCCAGCCGACGCCGGAGAAGTGACCAGAAACGACGAACGGCGCCCCCGTAAGGACGCCGTTCGGAAGCACTCCTACTCCACCGACCAGACAAGGATAACACCCATACCATGAAAACTGAAGGCTCGACGTTCTCCCCCGTGCAGGTGGAGATTCTGGCCGTCCGGGGCATCGACGTCCTGACGGCCGAACTGGCCGGAGTCCGGTCGGCGCGCACCGTGGATGAACTGCCTGAAGGGTGCCCGGAGTACTGGACCCCGGAGAACGGGTATCTGCCCGGCCTGTTGTTCCCGTGGGCGAGTCCGACAGGGCGCGGGTCGGTTCGGTGGCAGCTGAGACCGGATACCCCGGTCGAGAAGTCCGACGGCACGGTGGCCAAGTACGTGTTCGGCCCCGGGGTCGGAAGCATGGTCACGGTCGGGATCGATCGGGCCGGGAACGACACCGTTGTCATTACCGAGGGAACCTGCCAGACGATCGCGTTCTCTTCCGTTGCGCCGGAAGGGGTTTCGGTCTACGGCATCGCTGGATGCCAGTCGTGGATGAGGGAGGGGGTACCGAGTTCCGACCTCGCCGTGGTCCGGGACCGGGAGGTGTTCATCGCCCTGGACGCCGACGCGGCCACGAACCGGGACGTCTACGACGCCGGGGTGCGGTTGAGGGAGGCATGCCTCGACGAGGGCGCGGTGAGCGTTCGATTCCTTCGTACGGCGGGAGGGAAAAAGGCCGGCCTGGACGATGTGCTCGCCGGGAAGTCGCCGGGCGAGCGGGTGGAGTACGCCGCGCGGTTGATCGAGCGTGCCCGGACCCGGCCGAAGATCGAGAAGCCCGAGCAACCGGCGCAGACCAGGCCGAAAGCGAAACGAAAGAGCGAGGACGGCGACGGGCCGGAGTGGTTCGACCAGGGTGACCTGCTGGCCAAGGATATCTCGGAACACATCCTGTCGGGCACTCCAGCGGCGCTGAGCGCTGAAGGGGTGGTCACAGTGTACCGAGACGGGGTGTTCCGGATCGAGGCCGACCCGCTCGCCGTGGTGACCACGGAGCTGCTCGGCAACCGGTGGAGGCCCGGACATCACGCCACGATCGACGGGTACACGGCGGCGGAGCTTCGGCGGCGCGGTCAGGTTCTGCCTGATCGGATGACCGAACCGATCATGAACGTGGCCAACGGGATGGTGGACCTGCGCACCGGGGAACGGATGGAGTGGTCACCGGATTTCGGATCGGTGGTGCAGTTCCCAGTGACGTTCGATCCAGCGGCCCGGGCGCCCCGGTACGAGGAGTGGGCGGCTTCTCAGCTCGATGGGCAGCTGGAGGCGCTGGAAGAGGCTGTCTCGTGGCTCCTGGACCCGAGTGTGACCCCGAACAAGGCCGCGTTCCTGTTCGGCCCGAGCCGGACCGGGAAGGGGACATTTCTTCGGATCATCCAAGCGATCGCGGGACCGGCGAACACGTCGGCTGTGAGCCTTCACCAGCTGGCCGTGAACAAGTTCATGGCGGCCCCGCTGTACGGAAAGGCGCTGAACGTCTCGGGAGACCTCAGCGCGGCGCACATCGAGGACATATCGATGTTCAAGATGATGACCGGGGAAGACGTGATCGAGGCGGACCGGAAGTACGGCAAGCCGTTTTCGTTCACCAACCGGGCGTTGTTCGCGTTCTCCGCCAACGAACTGCCCACGGTCGGCGAGAGTTCGTCGGCCTACGTGAACCGGGTGAAGCCGTTCTATTTCGGACACACGTTCCAGGGTGCCGAGAACCCGTCGATAGAGGCGGGGATCATGGCGGAGCTGCCCGGCATCCTGAACCGCTGGATCGCGGCATGGCGGGATCGGCGGGATCGAGGCCGGGACATGGACATGGACGAACGGGTGCTGGAGAAGTTCGCCACGGAGTCCGATCGGGTCGCGATGTTCGTTTCTCACTGCACTGAGATCGGGCCGGATCACTTCTCCACGACGGCGGAGCTCTACAACGCGTTCAAGGATTGGGTCGCCGAAGAGGGTCGGACGGCGATGGGCAAACAACGGTTCGGGGCAAAGTTGAAGTCGGTGCGGGCAGTTTCGGAAGCCCGTCACGGGCAAACTCGGGCGCGTGGGTGGAATGTCCGAATTATCCCCAAAAAGCTGTGGGGAGACTCGCAACTGTCCGATTTGTTACCTATGTCGGAATCCGAGCGGGCAAAGCGGGCATTTTCAAAGCACTGTAAAGACTCTGGGGACGTTGTTACTTACAACGATGTTGATCTTCAGAACACACACACATTCCATAGTGCTTACAGTGCAAAAAGTTTGCCCGCTTTGCCCGGAGACAAAACGGACACTTACGAGACTGGAGCTAACGTGACCACACTGCCTGATGGTGTACTGGTGTTCGATATCGAGTCAGGCGGTAATCAGCTCTGGCCGACGTCCCCCGATTTCGTCAAGATCGTTGGAACCCACGAGGGAGCATCGATCACCGTGTCCGACGACATCCCGGCCACCGTGGACCGGCTCGCGTCGGCTCGCGGGATCGCTGGGCACAACGTCCTCGGGTTCGACCTGATCGCCCTGGCCGAACACGGGCTCGATTTCGAAACGATGGTCGACGAGGGCCGGGTCATCGACACGATGCTGAATGAGGTGTTGATCAACCCGCCGGAGGCCGGGACCAAGCCGGGTCAGGTCTCGAAGATGTATTCCCTCGACGCTCTCGGTCTGTCCAAGTTCGGTGTCGGCAAGACCGACGACCTGAAGGCCCTTGCTGAAGAGTTCGGCGGGTTCGACCAGATTCCGAACGACGATCCCCGGTACCGGGCGTACTGCGCCGGGGATGTGGCCCTGACAAGCCGCCTGCTGGCCTCTCAGGGCGTCCGGACCGCCTACGCCGCCCGAGAGCACCGGGTGGCCGGGATCGCGGCCAGAATGCGCATGAACGGCTTTCGGGTCGATGTGCCGTTGCTGGCCGAACGGGTCGAGGCCGGACGGCAGAAGCGCCGGGTTCTGACGGACCGTCTAGCGAACGACTACGGCCTTCCCCTGCTCGACACCAAGGGCAAGCCGTACAAGGCTCCTGCGAGCTCTCAGAAGGGCAAGGAAGCGATCGCTACGGCGTTCGCCGACCTTGGCGTCGAGGTGGCCCGGACGGCCAAGACCGACGCGCCGTCGTTGGGGAAAGAAGCCATGGAGGCCCTGAGAGAGGCCCACGCCGACAACGACCAGGTGCTGACCCTGATCGAGACCGTGCAGGCCCTGAACGGCATTCGCAGCGTCTACGAGACCGTGGAACGGTGCCGGGTCGGAGATCGAGTGCACCCCAACATCACGATGTACCAGGCATCCGGTCGGTGGTCGATCACCGAACCGGGCCTGACCGTCATGGGAAAGCGCGGCGGCCGTCACGTCGAGCGAGAGATTTTCCTTCCCGAGCCGGGACACGTGACCATCTCTGCCGACCTCTCACAGGTCGACGCCCGGATGGTTGCCGTGCACTGCCAGGACTCGGCGTACATGGCACTGTTCGGCCCCGGAATGGACTCGCACCTTCAGAACGCGCTCGCCGTGTGGGGTGATCCCGACCGCCGGGATGATGCAAAGATTCTCGGTCACGGGTGGAATTACGGAATGGGTATCGCCAAGTTGGCCGATCTAGTGGGTTCCGAGGAAACCGCACGTGAATTCGATCGGACGATGAAGGATACATACCCAATTCTCGCGGCGTGGAAAGCACGTATTGCCGAAGAAGCTGATAGCGGTGAATTGCTGGATAATGGGTGGGGTCGGAAGCTGCGGACCACGCCATACAGAGGGTGGACTCAAGGCCCGGCGCTGATCGGCCAGAGCGCTGCCATGGATTGCCTGAAAGAGGGCCTGCTCCGGATGCCGAAATGGATTCGTACGATGTTGCGCGCTGTGGTGCATGACGAGGTGATTTTGTCTGTACCCGAAGACCGGGTGGACGAGATTGAGAGAATTGTCATCGATTCGATGACGTTCGAATGGGCACCGCAGAACGAACCTGATTACATACCCATCATGATCGAGGCCGGATTAGCTGGTCGCGGTGTTTCATGGGGTGCCTGCTACGCCAAGTGATTAAACCGACAATAGGAGATGACATGAGTTCCGAAATACGAATGACAGCTGTCCAGTTCTTGACGTCAAAAGGAGTTCAACTGCCGAAGGATTTGAAGCAACTTGCTCCGTTCGGGTCGATTGCTTCGGACCTGGCATCGAGTGAAGGTGTCCGACCGCTCAAGAGGCAGGAGGGTCAATTCAAAGTTCATACCTGGCCCGTGAGTATCTGGGAGAGAGCGCTGAAGGGTGAGAGGCCGGAATCCGAGCCACTGGCCACTCATCGTCAGATCGCATACTTGACGGTTCTTAACTGGGGGCACGTGCAATCGTTCATGGACGGGCTGGATAATGCGATGACCAAATCAGAAGCCGGGCGGTTGATCGATCATCTCAATGCGCAAGGCTGATCGAGAGGCAGAAGCTGTACGTAAGCGCCGGGCGCGCGAGGGTCACGTCCGGCGCACGTACGGCATCGGCCCGGAGATGCTGGCCGCCCTGGAGGAGTACCAGGACGGCCGGTGCTGGGGGTGCCGTCGGGCGACCGGTGCGGTCAAGGCGCTCGCGGTCGACCACAACCACCGAACCGGTGAGGTCCGGATGCTGCTCTGCGGACCGTGCAATCAGCTCGTAGGGCACTTCCGGGACGATCCCCGGGCACTGATCCGTTTGGGCCTGGCACTGGTCCGGCCGCCGTCTCGTGACGCGTGGGCTCAACCCGGCCGGTCCCCGGGGTGGCATACCGGTGACGAAGAGTTGATCGAGTGGGTTGCGGATCAGTAGACATGTGTGTATATTCGTAGACATGACAACTGAGACTCATTTACAAGTCCTCAAGCGCCTTAACGGACGTCAGTACACCCGAGTACTTAAAGAGGTGAATAAGCGTTACGGTCCCGATACTTCCAGGACGAAGGCTGAATACACCTTGTTGGTTGTCGAGGTTGCCGCTGACTTGTATCCGAAGGCGGATAAAAAATGAGAGCACTGTTCTGGATCGTTCCCCGTAAGTGCGACCACTACTGGTTTATTTCAACCGATCACGTACTGGCGTGTTTCAACTGCCCTAAGACAAAGAGGTTTTGATGCAGGGATGCCTGGCATTCATCGTCACAGCGTTTATTGTGACGTGTTTCATAGCAGTGGGTTTGTTCATGTGACGTGATCGAATAGGAGACAATTCGGTGAGTCCGTATAAGAGTGACGAGAAATGGTACCTGAACCCGGTGACTCGGTTCTGCCCGTTCTGTACTCGCACGGCTCGTGACGCTGAGGGCAATGCATTGATGACCCGTAATCGGCACCGCGAACTTCCGTGTACCGACCCGCAATGCATTCGGGAAAGGTCGAAATGATCAAGCCGATCCTTGCCGTTGTCGCGCTGGCTGGACTTGATACTGCCG
>Ga0247762_1000094_pt1 | contig 37931 bp, 25 predicted proteins | sample UWRJL081202R4_FD_181016 | JGI IMG/M metagenome (GOLD analysis project Ga0247762, IMG submission 181016) | Plant litter microbial communities from Arlington Agricultural Research Station in Wisconsin, United States - UWRJ-L081-202R-4 | ecosystem: Environmental > Terrestrial > Plant litter >...
GGTCACCCTTCGTGGAGTATCCGTATTGCCCAGCGAGCACCAGAACGAATGCACCACTTGCAACAACAAACCGCTTAGCGAAATAATAGACTGGCAGGCAGACGCTGCCAGAGGATGGTACTCACGTATACTCAGGCTACCTGTAACCACCGCGAAAGTAAAAGATCCCGCCACCAGCTTCGCCACCCATATCGATCCATTCGTACAACAAGCCATTGCCCGCAATCAATACGTAATAGTAGACCTTCACCTGGTAAGTAATTACGACGTGAACGGCTCCGGTGGCGTGAAGCAGCAATTTGTCATGGACTTCTGGAAATATGTAGCCCCACGATATGCGAATACACCGAACGTCATCTTCGAGATCTTTAACGAGCCCGTGAATCCCGACAACTGGACATCGTGGAAAAACTATATCCAGCCCGTGATCGACACCATCCGCAGCGTAGCGCCAAACAACCTCATCCTCGTAGGTAGCCCGCAATGGAGCACGCGCGTAAACAGCGCTGTCACCAGCCCGCTCACCGGCAATAACCTGATCTATGTATATCACATATATCCCAACCAGGGCGCGGCCACCGCGGCAAACCTCAATGCCAAATTCGGCAATGCGGCAGCTACCATACCGGTAATGCTAACCGAATTCGGCTGGAACCAGGATCCTAATTATTCCGATGGCGTAACGTTCGGCACTACCGGAGGATGGGGAACACCGTTTCGTAACTATATCGATGCCCACCCGTGGATAAGCTGGCAGGGCTGGATCTTCGATAACTTCTGGAAGCCTCAGTATTTCGATTGGAACTGGAACCTGATGTCGGGTGAGAACCAGGGCCGCTTTATGCAGAACTGGCTCTTCGAATTACAGAACAATAATCAACCCGGTGGCGCAGGCGGAATCGGCACACAGACTCCCTTCACACCCCATACTATCCCCGGCAAAACCGAAGCAGAAGACTTCGATATCGGTAACCAGGACGTAGCCTACCACGATACAGACCTCGGCAACAACGGCGGCACATATCGCACAGCGGATGTAGATATAGGCACAACCACAGATACCGGTGCCGGGTACGTGGTGGGCTATACAGTAGCCGGAGAATGGCTGGAATATACAATCGGTACCGTAACGAGCGGCAACTATACCATAGGCGTGCGGTCGGCAAGCGCCGGCACCAACGCAGGCAAAGCCATAACGATCAAACTGGATGGTATAACCCTCGGCACAGTCAACCCCAATAACACAGGCGCCTGGGAAACATGGGAGACCCTTACGCTGAATAATATCAGCGTCACCGGTGGCAGCAATAAAGTTCTGCGCCTGGAAATTGCCGGCGGCGGATTCAACATCAACCACATCACATTTACACCCGTAGGCCAGGTCTCTGCACTATACGAAGCCGAGACCACAAGCCTCTGGTCAAGCGGTGCCACCAATTCGGTTATAGCCCAGCCTTCGGCGAGTAACGGAAACATGGTTCGCCTGGCCGCCGATGGCGTGGGAGACTTTGTGGAATATACATTCCCGCATACAGGCATGAAGAACTACGATGTATACCTGGGTTTTCGCGCCGGTCCCGACCAGGGCACAAGCCAGGTATATAAAGACGGCGCCGCATACGGCAGTGTCCTGGATCTCTACAACCCGACTCCCATATATAAGGAAGCGCTGGTGGCCAACCTCACATTCTATACCGGTCAGCAGAAAGTGCGTTTTACAGTGGCAGGTAAAAATGTATCCAGCAGCGGTTACCAGCTCACCCACGACTACATCAGGTTGGTGGAGCATCCAACAACGACATCCGGCATCGCTGCAGCTGCCATAGCACCGGCGATACAGGTGTATCCAAATCCCGCCACCACGGCCCTGAACCTTACCGGCGTTCCCGATGGCGCCACCATAACCATTCATGATGCTACCGGATACCTCCGGGCCACGCATCAACCCGCTGCAAAGGATATGGCTATCGACATCCATCGCCTGCGCCCCGGCCTGCACGTACTGCGCGTCACGTACGGCAACGAAGTGTTTATACACAACTTCATAAAAGAATAGCTATTCCCGTAGAACAAAAACAGTATCGAAAAGCCCACTGTCGTAACAGGCAGTGGGCTTTTTAATCACAAGGCAGAATAGCACATTTACACAATTCAATCGTTTTAACGCCCGAATTTTGGCTTTCGTAAATAAATTCGTTTACTTGACCAGCAACATGCAGGAACGAGCCGACATCGAAACTGATCTGCTGCTCTGGGAAGCCATGCGGCAAAGCGACCAGCGATCTTTCGCGGCCCTGTATGACCGGTATTTCAAGCTGCTCTATAATTATGGCCGTAAGATCGGCGGCGGCTCCGAAGCCGTGTTGGAAGATGCCATCCACGACCTTTTCGTAGATCTTTGGCGCTTTCGTGAAAAGTTATCGGCAACCACCTCCGTCCGCTTTTACCTGTACCGCTCGCTGCGCCGCAGGATACTCCGTAATGAGTCACACAATGCTTTTCTGTCGCTCGACGACTTCGTGGTAGAAGATCATGTAATGGCCCCTACGCCATCGTCAGAGCAAAAGATCATCGATGACGAAAGCAATAACCAGCGGGTACTCCGGCTACGCAAGCTTCTTCAAAATCTGTCGCCCCGGCAGTATGAAGCCATGGTGCTACGTTTCTATGATGAAATGGACTTCGAAGAGATCGCCGCTGTCCTCAATGTCAACGAGCAGTCGGCCAGAAACCTCGTCCAACGCGGCCTGTCACAGCTTCGCCAGTACGTAAAATATGTATTCTCTTTCCTGTTTATCTGGGTCACATTGTGACCAACAGGCAATCTGAAAAAAATCCGTGTAGAAGTGAGTTAAATTCCGAAAACGTTGCTTTTAGGAATTATAACGTTTGAAATACATAAACCTTTGTGTACGACATGAAGAACTATGCGGATTTTACGGCTGAGGATTTTGCGGCGGACGACGACTTCATCAGTTGGGTTCGACATCCGCATCCGGAATCATCGCGCGATATATTCTGGAGAAGCTGGATCGGCATGCACCCCGGAAAACTCGAAGAGATCGAGGAAGCACGTACCATGATACTGGCCGTGGTAAAAGAAGACCAGTATATTCCTCACGAGGCACAGCAACAGAAGGTATGGCAGAAGATCCACACCACGCTGGAGCTCGCCGACGAGCAACCCGCTTCTATACATCACCGGCAGTGGTGGCGTGCAGCAGCTGTGCTCGTGGTTATGCTCGGTGGCTTGTGGCTGCTGTGGAACATCCGCGCGGCAGATCATATACCGCCAACAGCAGCCGTACCCGGCGACTTCGCTTTATACAGCAACGACAGCGACATAGTAAAAACGATTATGCTGGACGATGGCAGCGCTGTCAGGATGGAACCCCGCAGCGCATTGCGATATCCCAGCCACTTCAATGGACAGAAGCGCGAAGTATATCTTACCGGAGAAGCATTCTTTGAAGTGAAGAAAGATCCCCTTCGCCCGTTCCTGGTGCACACGCAGGAACTTGTTACCCGCGTGCTGGGCACAAGCTTCCGCGTGCGGAATATAACAGGTGAGGCAAATATGATGGTACAGGTAGCAACCGGCAGAGTATCGGTATTCAATGAAACAGAACCCGGTTCTGATAACGCTGCCGTAGTACTTACCCCAAATCAACAGGTAGTCTACAAACGAAGCGAAAAGAAGCTGACGAAGTCCCTCGTTCAGGAGCCTGCCGTGTTAAAGCCTTTTGCAGCCTATAGCTTCGAGTTTCAGGATGTGCCCGTGCGGCAGGTGTTCCACACCCTCGAAGAAGCATATGGCATCGAGATCGTATACGACGAAGAACTGCTGGCAGGCTGCTCCATACATGCATCGCTCAACGGCGTTCCATTGTATGAGCAACTCAAGCTGATATGCAAAGGCATTCAGGGAACGTACGAGGTGATAGACTCGCACATCATCATCACGAGCAAAGGATGTTCAGACTGAACCGATCACAATCAAAACCTTAACCCAAACGAAGTACCATGACAAAGCAATATCCATAACCGCTAAAACAGGAAGGCCGGCAGTGCGCTAACACCACCGGCCCTGAAATGCCTCTCCATCCTTGCCGGGATGAAGAATGGCGTTTGTCTATCCGCATTTACACATCAAGACAAAACATTTCAAATGTATGAAAAAAGGACTACAGGTTCGTGAACATTTATTGTTCATTATGAAGGTCTCGCTCATTCACTTTTTTGTAACGATAGTACTGATCAGCGTAGCCCACGCCCACGAATCGTCGGCTCAGGTGCTCGAAACCAGGCTTAACCTGGATCTGAACAATGTTCCCCTCCGCAAAACACTCGAAAAGCTGGAGGAGACCACGCACGCAAAGTTTTTATACCAACCCAGGCTGATAGCCTCCGGTGAACGCATCACGCTGCATGTAGCCGATGAACGTCTGGCCGATGTGCTCGAACGCATATTTGCGCCACGCCACATAGCCTTTGAGGCAAACGGTAACCAGATCGTGTTGACACGCCGCCCGCTGGGAGAACTGTTGCCAAAAGAAATATCCCCTGACGAGGGCACACCGTCACCCGCGATCACAGTTACCGGGCGCGTATTGGACGACACCGCATCGCCCCTGCCCGGCGTAAGTGTCGTAATCCGCGGAACTTCTATCGGCACCGCCACAGACACAGACGGCCGGTTTTCACTTAACGTACCCGATGAAAACGCGGTCCTGGTATTTTCCTTTATCGGCTTTACACAGCAGGAAATAACCGTAGGCACGCAAACACAGCTCGACGTAACACTGATGCCCGATGTAACATCCCTCAGCGAGGTAGTGGTCGTGGGCTATGGTGAAGTAAAGAAGTCGGACCTTACGGGCGCTGTGGCCTCGGTAAAATCAGACGACCTCAACGCCATGCCTAACATCAATGCCGTGCAGGGATTGTCGGGTCGCGCTGCAGGCGTGCAGATAATCCAAACCTCGGGCGCTCCCGGAGCAGCAATGAGCATGCGCGTACGTGGAGGAAATTCGCTGCTGGGCAGCAACGAGCCCCTGTATGTGATAGACGGCTTCGCCACATCCGGTAATCCCATAAACCTGAACCCCGCCGATATAGAATCGATCGAGATATTGAAAGACGCTTCGGCAACAGCGATCTATGGTTCACGCGGAGCCAATGGAGTCGTGATGATCACAACAAAACGCGGCAAAAGCGGCAGCAACCAGGTAATCATCGATAGCTACGCCGGAGTTCAGCAGATCATCAAAAAGATAGACATGCTCGACGCCCACGAGTTTGCCACACTGGCCAATGAGCGCGCTGCCAACGATGGGATCGCCCCTTACTTTACCGATGACCAGGTGGCATCCTTCGGCAAAGGCACAGACTGGCAGGATGCAATATTCCGTACAGCCCCCATTCAAAACCATTCGCTTATGTTTTCAGGTGGCAATGACAAGTCAATATATTCGATCTCGGGAAGCCTGTTCAAACAGTCGGGAATCATCATCAATTCGGATTATACCCGCGGCTCTTTGCGTGCTAATGTAAATCAAAAAGTAAGCGACAGGTTCAGTGTCAATTACAATGCAATCATGAGCCGCTCTATCGGAAATATGCTTTCCAACGATAATGCGTCGCGTGGCGATGGCGTGGTATCGGCTGCGCTCACCGCGCCGCCGACAATGCCGGTATACAATGCAGACGGCACGTACTCCAATGCGCGGCCGTATCCGTTCAGTTCGAACGCCGCCGAGAACCCTGTAGCGCTCGCGAAGGAGCGCTTGAATAAGGCGGTCCGTAACTCCGTGCTCACAAACATGGGTATGAGCTATGAGTTTATCAAAGGCCTGACGCTGCGCGTGTCCGGTGGGATAGATTACGCCAATACACGCACAGACTATTACTCATCGCGAAAGCTCCTGGCCAGCCCTTCCGGAAATGCCTCGGCTACATTCGATGAGAGACTTAACTTTCTTAATGAGAACATCCTGACCTATACCAACGACATCAACGACCAGCAAAATTTATCACTGACGGGCGGCTTCACCTACCAGACCGAACGATATACAAACAACGTAATGCGCGCTAGCGGATTTCCCAACGACGCACTGCAAAACAATAAGTTCGAATCCGGTACAGTGATCGGTGCGCCAACATCGTCAGTCACCAAATGGACTATTATGTCCTGGCTTGGTCGTGCGAATTATTCCCTTAACGACCGGTACTTATTTACCGCCAGTGTACGCGCAGACGGCTCGTCACGCTTCGGCGCAGCAAACAAATGGGCCGCTTTCCCATCAGGTGCATTTGCGTGGCGCGCCTCCGAAGAAGACTTTATCCGCAATATGAATGCCTTCTCCAATCTGAAACTCCGCCTGAGCTGGGGCAAGACGGGAAATACAGCGATCGATCCGTACCAAACCCTGAATACACTCGGCTCGGGAACCATCATCCTGAACAACGACCTCTATACAGGCTATGCACCCGGCAGCAATAAGCCCAATCCCGACCTGCGATGGGAAACAACAACCCAGACAGATGTCGGCATCGACATGGGCTTCTTTAACGAACGGATTACATTGTCCGCAGATTTCTACGTAAAGCACACAACCGACCTGCTGGCCATCGTGCCACTGCCGCCGGCTACCGGCTATACACAGGAAACACGAAACATCGGCGAGATCCGTAACCGCGGTGTGGAATTTACGGTTGGCGCCAATGTATTGGATGGTCGGTTCAAATGGAATGTCTCGGCAAATATCGCAGCGAACCGGAACAAGGTAATAAGCCTTGCTGGCGGCAGCGATGTATTCGGCCCGCAGTTGTCTGTCCCGCTGGCCGTATCGATAAACCTCGTACGCCCCGGATATCCCATGGGAGTATTCTACGGCTATGTTGAAAACGGACTGGACGCTAACGGCAACATCACCTATAAAGATGTCACACCAGACGGTACACTGAACAATAACGACCGCACAATAATCGGTGACCCCAATCCCGATTTTATCTACGGCTTTAACAACAACTTCTCATTCAAAAATTTCAGCCTGAACATCTTCTTCCAGGGAGTATATGGCAACGATCTGTTCAATTTCAACCTGGCCAACCACGGCGATGCATTTAACTTCGGCGAGAACCAGGTGGCCGATATACTCAATCGATGGACCCCTGAAAATCAGAATGTGAACGCGGCATATCCGCGGCTCAGCGTGAATACAAAGTTCCGCGAGTCAGACCGGTATGTCGAAGACGGCTCGTTCCTGCGTCTGAAGAATGTACGGCTGGGCTATACCCTTCCCGTGGCGGCGCTGCAACTGAACTGGCTGAAGTCTGCCCAACTATATATAAGCGCTCAAAATCTGCTCACCATCACGAAATATTCGTGGTACGATCCGGAAGTAAGCACACGCTCCGGCAGCTCCGGTATAGGCCTCGGCATTGACCAGACCAGCTATCCCGTAGCACGGACATTCACGATGGGCATCAGCCTCGGTTTCTGATCATCTACCCCAAAACGTAAAGACAATGAAGCGAATAATCCTATACATCCTGCTCCCGTTAGTATTGCTCTCATGCGACAGCGCGCTGGAAGAAAAGCCGGTAGACCGCCTGGCGGAAGAAACATATTATCGTAACGAAAGCGACGCTCTATCGGCCATATATTCCATATACGAACCACTGCGCACCTACAACAACTACGGCACGGTATACCTGCTGGAGCAGGAAGCCAATGCCGACTACGCGCACGGACGGGGCACCTATAGCTCCATAAGCGAATACGCAGGCCTCGACGCCACGAACATCAGCCGCGTGGAGAATGTATGGATAGCCTGCTATCAGGCCATCCTCCGCGCAAACATAGTGCTGGAGAATATACCAGCTGCCACGATGGACGAAGCAAAAAAAGGACAACTACTGGCCGAAGCTCACTTCCTGCGCGCCCTCACCTACTACAACCTGGTGCGTAACTGGGGCGGCGTACCATTGCGTACCGCCACAACCGACCCATCGGACATGTCGCGTGCCAGTGTCGATGAAGTCTATCAGCTGATACTCGACGACCTCGCGATAGCCGAAGCCGGCCTACCCGATAAAGCCGAACAGTTTGGCCGCCCTTCCACATGGGCCGCCAAAACACTACAGGCAGACGTATACCTTACCCGCGAAGAATGGGCTCTGGCTGCGACCAAAGCAAAAGAAGTAATCGATGCAAACAAGTTCAGTCTGGTCCCGGTAACAACAGTGGCAGACTTCGAGAACCTCTTCGGTCCGGAAGTAAATGGCAGCTCCGAGGAGATCTTCTATCTGAAATACTCACGATCGGCAGATCAGGGATTTCAATACCTTACCTACATACACGCCGAGACATCCATCTACTCGGCTACCGGGTTTCGCACAGTGTACGGTCTGAAGACCTCTCCCCTGATAGCGACCTGGAGCGATGCCGATCTTCGCAAGGAGCTTAATCTTTACAGCCAGTATGTAAAACGCAATTCAACCGAAGTGGTGGTGTTGCCCGTAAATGAACCGTACCAGTTCCGGAAGTTCAAGGATCTGTCGGGTGTAAGCCCGAGCACGAACGGCAACGACCTCCCTGTACTGCGATATGCCGACGTCCTGTTGATATATGCCGAGGCGTCTGCCCAGGCTAACAATGGACCAACGGCAGAAGCTTACGAAGCGGTAAACCAGGTTCGCAGAAGAGCATACGGTCTCCCCATAAATACACCGGATGCTGATGTAGATCTTTCCGGCCTCGACGCAGCCTCATTCCGTGATGCAGTGCTGACCGAACGCGCATACGAATTTATGATCGAAGGCAAACGCTGGTTAGACCTGAAACGCCTGGGCTTCGACCGGCTCAAAGCGCTGGTGCTGGCAGGAACCGGAAAGACCGTGAAGGAAACACACTTGCTCTGGCCCATTCCGAAAGCGGAGATCGACAATAACGCGCTGATCAATCCCGCGGATCAGAACCTGGGATATTGATCTGTAACTAACATACATACTCTCATGCTTATCAAAAAGACAATATCCCTGGCCTGCATACTGCTATGCATAATACAGGGAGCATATGCACAGACATCTGTAGAAGCCGATATCTGTGTATATGGCGGCACGTCCGCCGGCGTGATCAGCGCATACACCGCGCAGAAGCTGGGCAAGAAGGCAATCCTCATCGAGCCCGGCCACCACCTGGGCGGCATGAGCTCGGGCGGATTAGGATATACCGACATCGGGAACAAATATGCCATTACCGGCCTCGCCCGTGACTTCTATCGCCGTATAGGCCGCCACTACGGCAAGCTCGAGCAATGGACGTTCGAGCCGCATGTGGCCGAGGCCATCTTCCAGCAATATGTTCAACGCGGCGGCTTCTCCGTAGTGTACGAATACCGCGTGAAAGAAGTACGGAAAAGCAACGGCCGTATCACAGATGTGGTATTAGAAAGCACCGGCACACCCGTTAAAAAGGATATTGTAATAAAAGCTAAAATGTATATCGACTGCGGCTATGAAGGCGACCTGATGGCCAAAGCGGGAGTATCATATGCCGTAGGACGCGAGGACAACAAGGACTACCACGAAACGATTAATGGTGTGCAATTGATGGACGGTCATCAATTGCCGGATGGTATCGATCCCTACATAGTTCCCGGTGATCCAGCAAGCGGCCTGCTCTGGGGCATAAGCGCCGGTAAGCTCGCCGCCAACGGTACGGGTGACCGCAGTGTACAGGCATATAACTACCGCATCTGCCTGACCACGGACCCGAAGAACCGCTTGCCGATCACGCGCCCGGAGGGCTACGACTCCACGCACTATGCATTACTGCTCCGCCTATTCCAGGCCTGGCCGGAACGACGCAAGCTCAACGATTATTTCATCATCAGCCGCATGCCCAACAGCAAAACCGATATCAACAACAGGAATGGCTTTTCGACAGATATGATCGGCATGAATCACGATTACCCCGATGGCACCTACGCGCAACGTGACCGCATCATAGCCGACCACGAACGCTATACGAAAGGCCTGTTGTATTTCTTCGGCCACGACGTGCGCGTGCCCCAGGCGCTGCGCGACGAAATGCTAACGTACGGATATCCCAAAGACGAGTATGTAGACAACGGGCATTGGTCGCCTCAATTATACGTGCGCGAAGCCCGTCGCCTCGTGGGTGAATATGTTATGCAGCAGGCCAACTGCGAAGGCAAAGTAGTAGTGCCCGACGGTGTTGGTATGGCTGCCTATACGATGGATTCCCACAACTGCCGGCGCCTTGTAGTGAATGGCCAGGTAAAAAACGAGGGCAACGTGGAAGTAGGCGGTTTTGGCCCATACCCCATAGCCTATCGTGCGCTGATCCCCAGAGCTAACGAGTGCACCAATCTGTTTGTACCCGTATGCCTCTCCGCTACGCACATTGCGTATGGCTCTATCCGGATGGAGCCGGTATTCATGGTGCTCGGACAGTCGTGTGCCGTAGCCGCCGCGCAAGCTATCGATACCCGGAAAGATATACAGCAATTGGATGCCACTACACTACAGGCATCATTAAAAAGCAACCCCCTGGCTGACGGCCGAATGGGCGACATTCTCGTGGATAACGACGACGCCACCCATACTTCCCGCACGGGCAACTGGCAAACTGCGGACCACGGTGGCTACGGCCCATCATACTTCAAAGGACAGGCCGGTGCCGGAGCGACATTTCGCTTCACACCCGCGATCACCAAACAACATACCTATACGCTATACCTCTATACCCCGAAGGTAACCGATGCGGCAACCAGCATGGATGTAACCGTGCAAGACGGTAAAGCCCTGAAGAATATCACGATCCATCCGGCCGAGATCATCGTAGAGGGCCAGACGTCCGGCGAGTGGGTGTCGCTCGGCGACTATACATTTCCTGTGGGAAACAAAGCGTACGTGGAGATCACCACACCCCAGGGAAGTACCGGCACAGTTACGGCAGACGCCCTGCTCTGTGTACCTCGCGGTCAGACAGACTGATCTGTTGAGCGCTATTAGCTACGTAAAGCCCATCACCCACGGAATATTTTCAGGTGATGGGCTTTTGTTTTCCAGCGGTTTGCAAATAGATAACCCCAGGCAGCAGAATATCACCACTTCATTTCGCTCCGGATCCGGTGATTCCGCGAAATATCACGGGGGCGTTATATAATACATCGATTTTTTAGTAAAAATCAACGGTTTTGCACCTGGCACTCGGTTGGCATTACCGAGCCTATATACGACAAGTATTATGAGCTTAACAGATGCACAACTGAAGATAGAGGATCTCGATATATATCAGAAGATATATCAGAATCCCGATGATATTTTGAGCCGTTCCAACCTGGTTATCTGGGTGCGGAGTGCTGATCTTCAAAAGGAACATGATGCGATCTATTGTTTGAGGGATCACCAACTACCGGATTTGTGTCTCTCTGAAACCCCGGGCGCTACGGTGATCTCCATCTCGGGAAATCTTCTCGACATGATCAATGGATATACATTTCCGCTTTTTGAAAGGGGATTGTTTTCGCTGTATACACCGGTAAAGCTAAACGTCGATAGAAAAAAACAGGAAACGCTCGGAACGATTCTCGAAACCATTAAAGACGAGCTGAACCAGGTAACGGAAAGTCATAACGAAGTTCTGAAAGTATTGTTGACGCTGTTTTTATTGCGTCTTTCAGAATGCAGCGAATCGAGAAGCATCGCTGACGATAGCAGAAAAGAATCGCTTTTCGCAAAAAGATATCTGGACCTTGTCCAGACGCATTTTCTGGAATGGAAACGTGTATCGATCTATGCGGATCATTTGTGCGTAACACCGAACTATCTGAATGCAAAGATCAAGAAGATAACGGGTTATCCCGCCGGATACCATATACAGCAGCGTATCATCCTCGAAGCCAAGCGGCAGGCCCGCCGACATGGTTTGCGCATGAAGGAAGTAGCGCATTACCTCGGGTTCGACGATGCTGCTCATTTCAGCAAATATTTTAAAAATGGAACGGGAGTCAATTTCACATCCTATGTAAAAACAGATACCGCATTTTAATCTTTATCCCTGCCCTAGCCTACATAGAAACACTGCCGGGCAACGTCGTCCAAAGCCCGGCACAGAGAACGTTATTTCATTTCAATATACTGCCGCACAATACCAAGTTTCTTCATTTTAGACTTCAATGTCGACGGCGGTATATTCAATAGCTCCGCCGCAGCGCCGGCACCCCATATTTTGCCCTTGCATTTACGGAGCACGGCAAGTATATGATCGCGCTCGTTTTCATGAATCGTTTTTATTTGCTCTGCCTCGGACACAAAAATTGCAGAGTCCTTTTCTTTGATCTTCGGTATAATCACCTCTTCTATTACAGGGCCCTTGGCGAGCAGAATACTTCTCTCGATCAGGTGTTCCAGCTCGCGGATGTTGCCAGGCCAGGAATAGGACAATAACTGCTCCGTGGCCTTATTGGAAATTCCCTCCACTCTCTTCCCGGTCTTTTTATTGTAAACCCCGATAAAAAACATAGCCAGATCCAGGATATCCTCCTTCCGTTCATAAAGCGAAGGCAGTACGATGGGAAATACATTCAGGCGATAATACAGATCGAGACGGAAACGTCCCTCGGCCACTTCTTTCTCCAGGTCCCGATTGGTCGCCGCAATAATGCGGATATCAATTTTGGTTGACGTCTTACTACCGATCCGGTCCACTTCTTTTTCCTGTAATACGCGAAGAAGCTTGGCCTGAAACTCCAACGGCAGCTCCCCTACCTCATCCAGAAAGATCGTACCCTTGTCAGCCTGTTCGAACTTTCCGAGTCGCTTGTCAACAGCACCGGTGAACGCGCCTTTTTCATGGCCGAACAATTCAGATTCGATAAGCGTAGGCGGCAACGCCGCGCAATTCACCTTGATAAACGGCTTGTTACTACGAGGCGACATACGATGGATACAGTCGGCAATACGCTCCTTACCCGTTCCGCTCTCACCCAGTATCAACACCGATGTGCCCGAAGGCGCCACCAGCGACACGTTATCCAGAACATTCAGCATCAGGTGGCTTCTCCCAACAATACCGTCGAACGACTGAGACACCACCGGCTCTTGCTTTATCGCTGGTAATGGACGCGCATCTTCACCACCGCCCGGGTTCAATATTTTCTCTATCCACTTCTTTAACGTAAACTCTACCCGTTTGATAAAAGACAGGTGCTCGCTTCTATAGGCGTCGGGCCTCCTGCTATAGAAGGAAAGATGAAATGTGGTACCACCCGAGATATGTACGGGCACATTTAGGTGCGCTTGCATCTGAAACTTGCGCGCAATCATTTTTTTAAACGGCGCGATATCCAAAAGCTTTTCAAAATCTTCGGCATTATAGCAGGCAGCCTCCAGATTTCCGTCCGATGAATTGATGGAATCGAGCAACTTCGATTTTGTCAACCCTGTTATAGTGCTTAGCTCGTCTACATCAAGCGACTGATACTCATCATACCCGATACGAAGAAAATTGAAAACTTCGCCCCGAACCTCCTGCGACTGTACATGCGTATGGAGAAAATCAAAAGGAACATGAGCCTGAAGCGCTCGCCCGAGCTCCATAAGCTTGCTCTTCCACGACAGTTCGCTGCTCAGGATCTGATCCAGCTGGCTGACTACGGACTCTTCCTTCCTCAACCGCGATTCCATACTGTGCTCATGCCGGTAACGCGCTATCTCCAACGTAATGAGCAGATCCTTCTCGCGAAACGGTTTGACCAAAAAACCATACGGCTGCGTTGCCTTGGCGGTCTTCAGCACATCTTCATTAGAGTTCGCAGACAGGTACACAAAAGGAATATGCATGGCCTGAAGCTCCCACGCCAGGTCTATGCCTGTTTTGTTCCCCTTGAGAAAGATGTCGAGTAATACGATATCGGGACGCTCATTTTTTACAATCTCCTGCGCCTGGGCAACAGAACGCGCAATACTGCATACATGATACCCGGACTTCGTCAGCAGGAGACGCAGGTAGTCGGCCTCCACAAACTGATCTTCTACTATAAGAATGGTCTCTTTCATATTGCTGAATTTGAATAGGGCATTGGGGATAGGTTGAGCTCACAGTTGAACAACAACCGAATAGCAGTACCATTATGGGTAACAATGGAAAGGTCGCCTTCGATCTCCTCACTCAATCCTCTCATGAGGTTCAATCCCATCGTTGCCGAATTTTCGAATTGTATGTGCGGAGGAAGACCGATACCATTATCGGCTATGGCCAGTTCGACCACATCTTCCGACTGATGCCGAAGGGAAATCTCGATTCGCCCCTCGTCACGTCCATCAAAAGCATATTTAATGGCGTTAGTAACAGCCTCATTCAAAATCAGTCCGATCGGTAAAGCATGAGCGATATTCAGCTCGATCTCCTCAACCTGTATGTCGAAGAGTATATGCTTCCGTATCGTAAAGCTGTTTCTGAGGTAATCCACCAGTTCATGAATATATTCTTTCATGTTGATAGCCGAAAAATTACCGGATTGGTAGAGTCGTTGATGCACCAGCGACATGGCGTAGATCCGCTGCTGGCTTTCTTCCAGAGACTGAAGGGTTTCCGGGCTCTTGATATAATGGCTTTGTGTTCCTAAAAGACTCATCACCATCTGGAAATTGTTTTTTACCCGGTGGTGGATCTCCTTCAGAAGCCATTCCCTTTCCTTGACCAGGTGCTCCAAATTTTGATTCTTTTTATTGATTACATCTTGCTGCTCTTCCAGTTTCCGGTTACTGCTCTGCTTAAGCTTATACCGGTAGTACACAAAACCGAGAACCGCCAATATAGCAACGAACACAAAATTCCTGATGATAGCAGCTTGCTCTATATTCTGGTGCTGTACATTATTCACCTCATTTAAAGCTGCGATCTCCTTTTCCTTCTGAGACACCTTAAACTGCGCCTGCATCTTTTCGATTTCACGCATCTTGGACGCATTGAAAATAGAATCATCAAGTTGATCGTGCCGTTGCAGGTGCTCTATGGCCGAAACATAATTACCCTGGGCAGAATCCACTTTGAATAGCATCAGATAAATATCTTTTTTCCAAAGGCTGGTATTTACGCCCGAAGGCATTTGTATGGCATTGATCAGATAGGGTTTAGCTATATCATACCGTTCACGATGAATGTAAAATGCTCCGATGTCCTGAAAAGCTATCGACAGGAAATCCTGTGTATGATTGGCTTTTAAATATTGCTTTATCATTTCCAAAAACTGCTGCTCTGCCATATCGTACTTTTGCATCGCCTCATAGCAGCGTCCCAGGCTTTGCGAAAGGCTCGCCCATTCCATCGGTAACGATGGGGGGTATTGTGATTTTAATCTTGTAATAAGATCCAGAGCTTCCTTCTCCTTCTTTTGCTTTATCAGTTGCGCGATCAGAAAACATGCATTGACATAGATCTGCGCTTTCGAGGCATGGGCTATCTCTCTTTTTCGGAGCGCCTTCTTGTACCAGTATATACTTTCCTCTGCTCTATTCAGGCCCGCGTAAACATATGCGATTTCCGAGTAAAAGTATTGCGACGCGGCAGTATCCTTCATCGCCTCCATATTGTCCAGGCATTTGATCACATAAGACAGGGACGTACTGTAATCACTGGTCGAACGGTTGCACACGGCAAGTAAATAGTAAACATTGAACAGCGTTTTATAGTTATGGCTGCGATACACCCGTAACGCAGACAGTAGCTGTTCTTCACAGATCCGGAAGTTGCCGACATCCAGCTCATGATCGGCCAGTTGAATCTGCGCATCAACCTCTTTTTCCCATAATTTTAATTCCTTATAGATCTCGATAGCCCGCTTGTAACAAGACCTTATCCTGAGTTCATTCCCGGAACTTCTTAAAAAACTCGCTCCCTTCAGTGCCCATAGGTACGCCTCCTTTTCCCTGTGATGAAGGGCGTGCTCATAATCGATAGCCTTGTCGAACCATTCTTCACCCTCCTTCAGATTACCGTCTGTCAGGTATATTCTGCCAAGCCACACACGGCTTTCATTTTTGAATTTCTCAAATTGAAGCGAGTCACTTAGCCTGATCGTCTCTTTCAGAAAATAAATTGCACTATCGTTAAAATGTGTTTCCCCATTATGCCTTCTTACTTTTGATGCATAAGACTGCCCCAGCTCAAACAATAATCGGACAGCTGCCGTGTCACGTTTACCTTGCGTCAGTTGTTTTTGAAATTCCTTTACCTGGTCGCCAGACAGAGACTGCCCAACGGCCCGACCGGTTATGCCGTAACCGATAAGAATTACTGTCAATAGCAGTCTGACCTTCGCTTCCATCACCTTAGGGTATTCATAAACTCTGCCAATATTTTCAAATCTACATAGAAAGACATATACCTGCGTCAACAAAAACAAACGCTGATGCCGGTTGCCATGCCTTTATGTTTCCCGATGCGCATAACCGTATATATCCTTTCCTTGCCATATCGCGGAGCATTCTGATGGAACCGCGAAATATCGTGGAGCACATTAGCCTCGTTTCAGCTTAAGTTATTGGCCACTAGATTATTGACAGTTTGGAGCATGCTTTGAGTAGTGTCTGAGCGATTCAACCACCTTGAAAGATGATTCCAAAACGATCTATCCTGTTTATCACCGGCGCATTCGTAAGCAATACTTGCTGGGACCAATGGCGAACGTACTTCGAAGCAAAAGGCCATACCACCTTTGCGCCACCGTGGCCTCATAAAGATGCGCCCGCAGAAACCCTACGGAACCGACAGCCGGACGCCGCGATTGCTTCCAACCGGCTCACGGCATTGACCGACTACTACACTGACCTCGCCAAACAATTTCCCGAACCGCCCATTGTTATCGGCCATTCCATCGGTGGGCTTATCGTACAGCTCCTGTTACAAAAAGGCCTCGTTGCCAGCGGCGTCGCTATTCACTCCGTGCCACCTCAGGGTGTCTTTACCTTCAAATTCTCTTTTATCAAGGCCGGATGGAAAGCCCTGGGCTTTTTTACGCCCGTCCGTGAATCGTATCTCATCTCTTTCGAAGACTGGAACTATGCCTTCGCCAATGGAATGAAATGCGAGGAACAAAAGGAATCGTATTACAATCTGGCTATTCCAGAGTCAAAGCTTATCGTTCGCGATACGATCACGTCTGCGGCAAAAGTGGATTTTAAAAAACCTCATGCGCCGCTGCTATTCCTTTCAGGAAGCACCGATAATACAATACCCTCTTCGCTCAACTATTCCAACTTTATACGATACAAAGACAAATCCTCAATAACGGACTATAAGGAATTCTACGGCCGGAATCATAACGTACTGGTTCAACCAGCCTGGAAAGACAACGCTAAGTATATACTCGACTGGATCGAAAAACAAGGATAAGCAGGGCGAATCAAAACAACAATACAATATAAAAATTAAACCTAACCAAATGAAAACACAAAACACATCACGCCACATCGCAAAGTGGCTCGCTCCTTCCCTTCTACTTTTGCTGTTAAATGCATGCTCCGGGCCCGATACTTCAGGCACGAACAAAACAGATACAGTTGCCACCGTAACGCAAGCGCAAACCGATGCAACGTTAAAGCCCGCATCGCCACCGGCCAACTTTAAACATCAGACCGCACTCGTAAACGGTGTAAATATCCACTACGTAATCGGTGGCCAGGGTGAACCGCTGGTACTTGTACACGGCTTCGGACAGAACTGGTACATGTGGAACAGGCTGCTCCCCGAGCTCTCCAAACACTTTACCGTAATCGCACCAGACCTGAGAGGCGTAGGCGAATCAGACAAACCTGCCACCGGATATGATAAAAAGACAATGGCAGTAGATGTACATGAGCTGGTTAAATCACTGGGCTTTAAAAACATCAATCTCGCCGGTCACGATATCGGGCTGATGGTAGCATACGCTTATGCGGCACAATTTCCCGGCGAAGTAAAAAAGCTCGCACTGATGGATGCCCTCCTTCCCGGAGTAGAGCCCGTGTGGCAGCAGGTAAAGGGTTCTGCATGGTGGTTCGGCTTCTTCGCGTTTCCCGTATCCGGAGAGTTGGTGGCCGGCCAGGAGAGAACATTCCTCACGGCTTTCTGGCCTGTAGTGGGTCATGTAAACGATTCCTTTACCAAAGATGAAGTCGATGAATTTGTAAGAGCCTATGCTCAATCCGGCGGTACAACCGGAGCATTCCACTGGTTCGGTGCCTTCGAACAGGATGCGAAAGACAACCTAGAGCTTATGAAAGTAAAACTCAAAATGCCCGTAGCAACATTAGGCTCGGAATATTTCTCAGCACCCTTTCTGGCCGATCATACACGACTCGTAGCAGAAAATGTAAAAGGCATAACCATAACCAACTCCGGGCACTGGATCGTACAGGAACAGACCGAACAGACACTCACCGCGTTAAAGGAATTTTTCCTGAGCAAATAATCGCCTCACATATAAACACCCTGCGTCTCACACGCTAACCCTAACCCGAATGAAAATACATATAGGTTTTCCTGTAGTTGCCATCGTATGCGCTATTTTTTGCAGCACCCTGGCTTATGCTCAATTGCCGTCTCACATCCCCATCTGGGACGGCAATACAGTAGAATTTAAACTGCAGCAACTGGCGCCGGATGTATACGCCATACTGCCCAAAACAGCCGACACAGAAACTACCAAAGGCATTCCCCAGGCAACAAGCGGTGGCTTCATCGTTGGCGAGAAAGGCGTGTTGCTCATCGAATGCTTCCTGAGCAAAAGATTGTTCGATCAGCAGATGAAGCTCGTGCGCTCCGTTACCAACAAACCGATCCTCTACGCGGTCAATACCAGCGACCACGGCGATCATTGCTTCAGTAACTACCTGCTCCCTGCCTCAACGATTATCATTCAAAATGAATTCGCAAAAGAGAACCTGGAGAAGAATTACGAAGCGATAAAACAGTTCATGATCAACCTGTTTGGCAAAGGCCGGGGCATAGAAGAATCCCGGTACCGCCCGGCAGATATAACCATCGCCCGTAATAACAATCTGAAACTCGATCTGGGTAACGGCAAGATCGTGGAGCTTCTGAACGAAAGTCCCGCACAGTCGCAGGCCGACCTGTTCGTATGGCTCCCTTCTGCAAAGGTCTTTTGGACAGGCAACCCTTTCATTGCTGAAAGCCCCGCCATACCCTGGCTGTTCGACGGATTCTTTCTCGAACCCGCCCGTAATCTCAGGAAAGTATATGATTTTCTCCCGGATGATGCCATCGTAGTTCCCGGCCATGGAAAGATCACCAGCAAAGCAGGTATAAAGTATACCATCGACTATGTGGATGCATTGAAAACGAATGTCGAGGACGCTGTGCGAAAAGGCCTCACGCTGGAGCAAACCAAAACCACGGTAACCCTGAAGGAGTTTGACAAAGGCTACGTTCTCTTCGACTGGCTTCATTACAACTTCAATCTTCCCAATGCCTACAGGGACATAACCGCTAACCAGGCAAAGTAAAGCGGTACCGTTCCATCGTCAGATCATTAAATTAAAACAAGCATGAGACTATTCTATGTCGTATTAGCCATACTGGCAGGCTGCGCGCTCCCCTTTCAGGGAACGATAAACGGCAGGCTGGGTAAAAGTATCGATAGCCCGGTATATGCATCATTCTTCTCCTTCCTCATCGGAACCATTGCATTACTGGCCTACAGTATGATCACACAGGGACCGATTAAAATACAAAACGTAAAACAGGTTCCGATGTATGAATGGAGCGGGGGAATAATAGGCGCATTCTACGTATTGGTGGTTATCCTCATGCTGCCGCGATTGGGCGCCGCGCTTACCTTTTCGCTGGTAGTGGCCGGTCAGATGATCATCTCACTGTTGCTCGATCACACCGGCATCCTGGTCGCCACACAGCACCCCATTAACATCTGGAGAGCGTTAGGATTGGCATTAGTCATTGGTGGAGTGATCCTGGTACGGAAATTCTGATGAACATGAAAACAATATTCTGCATACTCATCACAGTACTCCTGGCAGCACAGGCTTCAGCGCAGCCCTTTATGTCTCTTCGCTATGACGAGCACTACGCCTATCTGAAAGATTCCACCCGGCTCAACTGGTACCAACAGATGAAATATGATCGGCTGTCATCTTCCGGCAACAGCTTCGTATCATTCGGCGGCGAGGTACGGTACCAGTACTTTAAATTCAAAAACGAAGGCTGGGGCGATGCCGCGGAAGACAACGACGGCTTTATCTTAAACCGACTGTTGCTTCATGCTGATTTGCATCTCAACAAGCGGATCCGCCTGTTCACCCAACTGCAAAGCAGCATTGCCGTGGGCAGAGCAGAGCCGCCGTCGCCCGTGGAGCTAAACGAGCTGGATATGCACCAGCTATTTGCCGATGCTATCCTACTGCAGGACGAGGACAATACCCTGACCTTCCGCGCAGGCCGCCAGGAAATGAATTATGGTTCCAGCCGATTGATCAGCCCACGCGAAGGCCCAAATAACAGACAGGCCTTCGACGGCTTCAAACTACTCCTCAAAAAGAAACGTGTAAAAGCCGACGTCTTTTTTACCCGCTATGTGAGAAGCAAAAAGGGGATCTTTAACGACCAGGCGTTCGATAAAAACACCCAATTCGGCGGAGCTTATGTAGTAATGAACAGCGTACCATTACTCGGAAATGTCGATGTATACTATATGGGCATCCGTAAAGAAACCTCCGCCTGGGCCGATGTAAAAGGAAAAGAGCTCCGGCATTCCGTGGGCTCACGGATCTGGGGCAAAATAAAACGATGGACTTACGACTTCGAAGGATTGTTCCAATTCGGCGATGTCGCTAACGCATCCATCCGCGCCTGGACACTTTCATCAAATAACGCCTATCAGCTGGGAGATAGCGAAAGTGCGCCAACCTTAGGTTTAAAAACGGAAATGATCAGTGGCGATAAACGACCGGGCGATGGAAAGATCCAATCCTTTAATCCCCTCTTCCCAAGAGGCGCCTACTTCGGCTATGCCGCGTTGATCGGTCCTTCCAACCTGTTTGATGTTCATCCATCCATAGGAGTTCCATTGAGCAGCACCGTTAGCGCCTTTGTAGATTACGACCTCTTCTGGCGCTACAGCCTTCATGACGGAATTTACACCCCCGGTGTCGCCATGATCTATCCCGCGGAAGATGGAAGCTCGAAGTTTATCGGCCACCAGATAAGCGGCACCCTGGAGTATGTTCCCAATCCATTCGTCTTTATAAGGGTTGAAACTACATGGTTCAAGGCAGGCGATTACATTAAGTCTGTGGGAGCCGGTAAGAACATCTATTACTTTGGCGTTACTACAACACTCCGGTTTTAATTTCCGGGCACCGTACCGGCACAGTCCGTTACGCCAAAACCTTTGATATCTGAAAACCGCGACATGTCGCGGTTTTTTTATTTGTCCATCGCGATATATCGCGGTTCCACATGAACGTATGCGATCTGTACGACTAAAAGCTCACCGGTTGAACAGCCCGTCATTTGCTTTTTATATCTTCGTTCCGCAATACAAATGGCCAATCCGTCTACCAACTGAATACGTCGGATTTTTCCGTGTACGAGCAGTGGCGAGTTGAGATTCCCAAATACCGGTATAATGAATAGAAGTACTAAAAGACGGCTTGTTTTGACGGCGTTTGCCCTGGCAGCAGTCACGGCATACATCGTATACAAAACATCAGACTCCTCATCGAAACCGGAAGCCAGTACGCAAACCCAACGCGACACCGCGCAGGTCAACACTTTCTTGCGACAGGGCGATTACTATTTTAACAAACCGAACCGTACGAGCGGCGACCTGGATAGCTCATTTATAGCCATTACAAATGCTTACCTGATCAGCAGGAAGATAGATTACAGAAAGGGAACAGGGCTTTCCATGAATACGTATTCAAAACTGCATAATGCCAAAGGCGATACCCTGCAAGGTAGACAATACGCGGACAGTGCTATAGCTGTCCTTAAATCGAATAACCTTACGCACGAGCTTGCATACGCCTATTTCAATCGCAGTGGATTTTACCCGCTGGAGGGCAACCTTTTAAAGCGGAGGATCGAGTGGCTTAAACTTGCTGTCGATGCCTTCGTTCAATCCGGCTCAAAACTGGAGCAGGCAGGCATTTTAAAGGAGCTGGGTGATCTGCAGCAGGTCGATATGAATTATACCGATGCATTGAAAAGCTTGCAACAATCACTATCGTTATACGATTCCAGCGATCACGAACGACTTCTCGGGGTTTACGATCTCTTAGGACACGTACATAGCATCTTCGGAAATCATCGTTTAGCATTAAAGTATGGCCTTTTGGGATTGAAGATCTCAGAAGAATTCAACGACTCTACGTCTGCGGTGATGGCGACTTTACACAGCCGCATCGGCCTTACCTACGATAGGATGGAAAAATATCCGAATGCGCTCCGGCATTTCGATAAAGCAGAGCGAATTGCATTGAGAAACGGAGATTCGTCGAACTGGATTATTATTGTATGTAATAAGGCCAATGCCTTACGGTATATGAAGAAACCGAGAGAGGCCCTTCAATGCATCTCAAAAATACCTGAACGTAGCCTGAACGACAGTCGTAACATAGGCAATAGAGGAAACATACACGCACTGTCGATGATCATTAATTTAAGTCTTAAAGAATATAATACGTGCCGCCCCTATGAAAAACGGCTTTTGGCCGACTATGCCTACGAGAAACAAGCAGGTATTCATAACTTTGCAGTGCCATCGGTACTCGCGAGATATTATCTCGAAACACATGATCTGAAAAAAGCCGACATATATTGGAGCGAAAGTAATGAGATATGCAAAACATATAAATTCAAGGCCAGCCTGCTGAAGGGCTATAGGCTACGGCTCAAAATAGATTCGGCCAAGGGCGACTTCAAAGAATATATTCAGCATTCCAGGGAATTACAGATCATGAACGATATGATGCTCAGCGAGCAGAACAATCGGGAAGTTGCACAATTGCAAATAGAATACGAAATCGAAAAGAAAGACAAAGACATACTCCTGAAAGAAGAAAAGATAAAACTACTCGATGCCGAAAACCGTGTCCAGCAGGCAAACCTGAATCAGGCCAGGATAACACGCAACGTAACGATATGCGGCGTAATTCTGTTAATCGTCATTATCGCGCTACTCTACAATCGCTACCGGTTTAAGAATAAAATCAATCAGGCTATAAGTCAGAAAAATGCATCGTTAAATCAACTGGTTACTGAAAAAGAATGGCTCCTGAAAGAGATACACCATCGCGTTAAAAACAATCTCCAGATCATCATCAGCCTGCTTGACTCCCAATCGATGTACCTGAAAGATAATTCCGCGCTGAATGCCATCCGCGACAGCCAGTCAAGAGTATATTGTATGTCGCTGATTCACAAAAAACTATATCAAAGCGACAACATCGCGGTAATCAACATGAAGCTTTATATTGAGGAACTTGTAGATTACCTGTCCAATGCATTTGGTGCTCAGCATATCATCGGCTTTGAGCTGGATATAGCCGAGGTACACCTAAGTGCCTCGCAATCTATCCCCATCGGCCTTATCCTTAATGAAGCTATAACAAACTCGATCAAATATGCATTTCCAAAAGGATCGCCGGATAATACCATCAGGGTTCAGCTATCGATAGTTGATGGTCAATGTCGGTTAAAGATCCGTGATAACGGGATCGGGTTGCCTGCTGGGTTCAGCGAGGAAAACATAAAATCACTAGGCCTCAGCCTGATGAAAGGCCTGAGCGACGATATCGACGCCACATTCTCCATCGAAAACAGGGAAGGAACCTTCGTAGAAATTATATTTATGCCGGAACAACTCGTTCCATCGTTGACAACATCCGATGAATCTATAGCGTTAACGACGGTATCATGAAAAAGGTCCTGATAGTAGAAGACGAGTTCGTAGCAGCAAACCACCTGAAGCTTTTGCTTACCGCACACGATTACCAGGTGCTCGGCATTGCCCGAACAGTGTCCAAAGCCCACGAAATTATCGCCCAAACAATACCCGACATCGTACTTCTCGACATCTTTATCCGCGGAGACGAAAACGGTATCGACCTCGCCAGAGAACTCAAAACCCTCGCCATCCCCTTCGTCTATATATCCGCCAATTCCAACGCCGACATTTTAACGGCTGCAAAAGACACCGGCCCAAAGGGGTTCATCGTAAAACCCTTTAGAAAGGAAGACATATTGTTAATGCTCCAAAATGCCATTTAGGCAGATTATTATATCGATATGCACAGACATTTCACCAGTTTCAGATTAAATTAGGAAAGCGAAAATAATTAGCGTATCTTTAGGGATCGTTAAGAAATAGTGCTTTTCAGCAAGCCCTTCCAAAAATAAGTCTTGTTGTTTTCACCCTTCTTTCAATAATAATTTTCTATAAGATTTCTCCTTAAGCAATCTAGATCATTATTACAAGCCATGGTTAGCCCCATGGTAAACGTGAGTTTTTGATTTCAATTTTTATATAATGCAAGGAACAGTTAAGTTTTTTAATGAGGCCAAAGGATTTGGATTCATTAAACCAGCAAATTCAGCCCCCGACATCTTCGTTCACGTATCAGGTCTTATCGACGAGATTCGCGAGAATGATGAAGTTACTTACGATGAAGCCACTGGCAAAAAAGGCCTGAACGCGGTGAATGTTACAAGAATAATGGACTAACAAATTCTCTTATAACATACAAAAGATCGGCCCCAGGCCGATCTTTTTGTTTTATAGCCCCACGCTCCGTTCAAGACTGCACTTCAGGAAGAATGATATAAAACGTAGCTCCCTCGCCGGCAGTAGAAACAGCGTTAATATAGCCTCCGTGGTTCTGTACGATCTTCCGGCAGGTAGCAAGACCGATGCCCGTTCCGGAATATTCCGACCTGGCGTGCAGACGTCTGAAGATCTCGAAGATCTGGTTAGCATGCGACTGATCGAACCCGATCCCATTATCCCTGAAAGAAATTTTATAATACACCTGGTTGACATTCAAATCGGGCAATGCGCGTTTCTCATCGTCATGAAGTAAATCCGATACGATTACTATGCGCAATGGCCTTCCCTGAGCGGAGAACTTGACAGAGTTTGATATCAGGTTACTGAACAACTGATTCATTTGAAATTCAACCGCCTGAATAACAGGGAGCCTGTCAAACACGATCCTGCCTCCAACCTTCTCTATCAGCATATCATATTCACGCTCCACGTCGGCTACCACTTTATTTAAATCAATCCGCTCGTATTGGGCTTCGTTGCTCAGAATTTGTGAATGCTTGAGAACATCCCGGATAAGGTTAAGCATTCTGTTTGCCGAACCGTCTATTTTCTCAAGGTAGTTTCTCGAGCGGGCGTCTATATCCGGCAGGCAATTATAGAGCATCTCTACAAAAACACTGATCTTCCTTACAGGCTCCTGCAGATCGTGGCTTGCCACATACGCAAATTGTGAGAGCTCTTCGTTAGACTGAAGCAGCTTACGCGACGATTCAGAAAGTTCTTCGTTGATAGAAAGCAGCTCCTCGTTGGCGGCCTGCAACTCTTCGTTGGTTGCAGCCAGCTCCAGTGTTCTGTTGTGCACTTCGTTTTCCAGCGCCAGCTGCAGCTCGCGCTGTACAGTAACATCCTGGGCTGTTCCTTCCATTTTTACCAGCCCTCCATTCGCATAAAAGACCTGGCCCAATGCGTGGATAATGTGGGTCTTGCCGGTAGTAGCGTTCACCAGCCGGTACTCCATATCGTAGCGGCCATCCTGGCCCTGACACATCGCCTCCTTGAATTTAGCCTCAACCCGCTCGCGATCTGTTTCGTCAACGATGGAGAGGAATCGATCGAAACTAATACCCAATTCCTTTATCCCGTATATATCAGCATGCTTTCGCGAAAGCACCACCTCGCCCGTACCGGCATCAAAAGTCCACGTACCCAATTCAGCCAGCGTAATTGCCCTGGCAAGCGCTACCTCCTTCTCCTGCAGCGCCAGCACCATATCTTCCATCCTGCGCCGCGAGTTCACCTGTTCGGTTACTTCATGAGCCACGACGATAAACCCTTCGGGCACATTGTTACGACCAAGTAACGGCGAGTAGGTAAAATTGAAATAGCATGTTTCGTCTTCACCACGGCGATTCAAAACCACCTTGAATTCATTGCCGTAGTACACCTCCCCGGTAGTGATCACGTTGTTCAGTATGTCTTCGATAGCAGGCTTCACAGCCGGAAGAGCCTCAAACAACGGCCGGTTCAAAAAGTCTTCCTCCTGTTTATCGATCAGCTTCAGATAAGCATCATTGGCTATTTCAGCAACATGGTCCTTACCCCGGAACACAGCCATGGCTACAGGAGCGTCCGTTACCAGCTTCCTAAACCGCTCCTCGCTTTCGCGGAGCGACAGCTCGACCTGTTTCATCTCGGAAACATCCCGGGTTGTTCCGGCCACCGCTTCTACCTCGCCCTTGTCATTGAATACAGGAACAAGGATATAGTCATACACGCGCCTCCCCAGTATAGCGTGCGGAAATGAAACTTCACCACGGACAGATTCTCCGGTAGCAGCCACATGGTCTATCTCACGTTCATGCATCAACGCATGCCATTCTTCATAACCGTTTTCCCGAAGCCCCTTGCCGATGGCCGTTTCCCAGTTTTTTCCCCACATAGCCAGAAGAGCACGGTTGGCATACGTAAATGTATAGTCAAGGCCAAAAACATAGACAAGGTCAGGCGTGGCGCCAATCACTGTCTCATAAACGCGGTTTGCCACAATAGCCTGCGGAATCTCTGTACAGGTCACCATCACGCCCCCCGGCAAACCATTGTCATCCAATATCAGGCTATAGCTGAAACTCCAATAGATCTCCGTTGGCCTGCCATGGCGAACGGCAACCACACGCTGATCACGAAACGTAACAGACGTTCCGGTGGCCAGTACGCTTTGCAACCGTGCCCCTACTACATCCCATCGGGAACTCCATATCTCACGGGCGGGTTTGCCCAGCGCGGGATGCATCCCGGTGTCGAGGCTGGGCATAAAGGCGTCGTTATAAAAACAAATAAGATCTTCACCCCATAATACCAACATAGGGAACTCAGTCCGGAGCATATTGCTCACTGATGTCCGCAGGCTCATCGGCCAGTTCACGGGTTCTCCCAAAGCTGTATTGATCCATTCGAAGTTCCGGGTCCTCTCGCCCATCTCACCACCACCATTAAGAAAGCTCAATGATCCTGTTGCCTTAGCTGCCATGCCTGATTACTGTTATTGAAAATAAAATGGGTTATCTATCACGGCCTTCAGCCGCTGCTCCAGAATAGAGAGCTTGTTTGGTTTGGTTATAAAGTCAACGGCCCCCAGGCCTATTGCCTCGTGGATCGTTGTCTCGTTCGAGCTCGTACTTAACACTACTACGGGTATACCTCTGAGCCCCTCTATATTTTTGATTTCCCTCAGAAATTCCCAGCCGTTCATAACGGGCATATTAAGGTCTAAAAAAATAAGGTGTGGCCGGTACGCTCCCTGCTTCAAATGCTCCAGCGCGACACGCCCATTCATGGCGACCTGGCAATTTATTGGTCCGACTATTTTTTCCAGTACAGAAAGGAAGAATTCGCGATCGTCTTCGTCGTCATCGATGACCAACAGATTTTTCACCAGGAAAATAGATTATTAGGTATGGACAGAAACATAGTACATATTTATTAAAACCACAAAAGACGCGGCTTTCCTTTTAAAAAAATTCAAATTTATGTTTCTGTAAAAAATCATGCCTGACCAGGTTCGCCGTATGAATGCTACCTGGATGCCCTGATAATAAATAATCCGCCTCAACCAGGATTGCAACGATGGATGTTGTCTGTGTCAGAATTGTGCGCCGCTGCTTCTCGCACCCGCGGGCTAACATCAGGAAGATATGGCGGGTCGTTGAAGGATAAATAATCAGTGATTCTTACAATATTAACCGATAATACAGTAAGTAACTTCCGGATAAAGGTCACCACCTTGGCAAGGTAGGGAGAGCCGCTGAAGGCCTTCAGGTTCCGACCGCCATCAACAATATTTACATGAGTACTCAGAATATAGCCGATAACATCTATAGCGTTGGCACGACCATCGCCGCAAAAATTGCGCCCGATCTAAAGCTGATCATCAGGAAATACTATCAACGGATTTACTACTGCTCCGTAATTACAAATCCCGACAAAAAGCAGTTGGTTTATTTTGAGCACGAGTTAATTCCCCCTTCCGGATCGGGCCGCTAGCGCCATAGCGCTACAGGTGCATAACACTAAATCGTCGTCTCTCCTTTCATTTTTCATGGCGACCACCCAATACGGGTATCGCTGTGATCCCTAAATGGACGGCACCACGCCTACCGTACCACTGGCAATGTAGTATACTTCAATCCGATCCTCACGGATTCTCGCACCGATAAATGGCAGGTCGACCGGTGTTAGCTGCATGAACCGGGCCTGAAGAGCCCTTGCCTGCTCGGCCCAATCTACCTGTGCCGCAAATTGAATGATGCTGTCCTTTTGCAGTGTATTCATTATCTATCGTATTTAATTTTTTAAATGCACAACCTGTCATCGCTCAATGATCGGATCCTGTATTCGGTCCCATGAAGCCTCTGTAGTTCACGGCCGACTGTGCATGAAGGTTAGCTTCCGGCCAATGTTCCTTATCAAACCCTGGATTGGTGTCGAAAGATTCTTTACTCTGATCAAGGATAAAAGCATGCCGATCGGTATCGAGCACCAATACATCAAACGGAACGGCAAAATACTTTTGACGGATCCCCAGGAAACCACCATAGGAGATGATCACATACTCGATATTTCCCTCATTCAGATTTAGCATTATATCTATAATCCTGCCCAGGCTTTCGCCTGTATTATTCAGAACTTTATCACCGATAACCGAGGACGCCGTCAGAATCCGAACTGGCCTATTGGCCCGACGGCCCTCGTGATTTTTGCCGGTCGTATTATCAATCTCATTTTTTCTCATATACTTCTTATTATGTATAGCATCTCAAAGCAATGTACGCAAGTGTTGCCCGATGGCATTACAACGATCGGAGGCAAACTTACAAATATCACACATTGATGTTACGGCAAGGGTTTGAGCACAACCCAGGCCACAAAACAGGACAGATCATTAAACTATATTCTCGTGTACCCACCGGGCTTCATCCGTTACAGTAGTAGCATCGATAGAATTGAACCGGCTGAATATTTTTGCAGGCACATCATATGGATTACTGTCCGGGCCGTACGGGCCAACCACGCCAAACATCCAATTATATTGCGCAGCCCAATGCCCGTTTCGCATCCTGTACTGGAATACATAATACGTCAGGCTGAGAATATCATCCAGGGCTATTGTAGTATGAAGCTCTATCTCATTGGGAGCTTCACCGAGCTCAGTGGGAAACTCAAGCCAGGTTATCAGAAAGCACTCCGCACCCTTTTCTATCGTGAGAAGCTCAGTGGGAAAAAGATCTAAACGGCTGTAAGTAGCAAGCACTCGGTGAATCCCAGAACGCAAAGCAGCATTACTGACCATCATTTCTACCTCCGACCTGGAAATTGATTCATGGCGTGCCAGTTTATCAATTAACGGATTGATGGCCCGACATCGTTCAGCAATAGTCTTACTGTATCGCCTCCGGAGAGATCGATGACATGCCAGCAAGAAGATTCCCGCGATGAGAATAAATGCAAATGCGCCGATGACAATTGTTTTCATGCTGCAGGTGTATGGCACCGTTATTATACTATAAACTAAGGCAGACGATCACGACGAAGAAACGAGAAGAACAATACATTCTGAACGATTTAATCCACAAGTAGCGCTCGGGATCGCGATAGACAATAGAAACAAAGCATCGTAGAAGGTACGGAAAATAAACCGAAATACATTTCTCATCTAACAATTGTACAGACATACTTAATAATAAAAACCAAGGTGAACGCTAAACGACATAATATCGTTAAAACACCATCCAAACCATTTCATTATGCTCAAGTACACTTTCGATAATAGTCAGCATACATTATTCACCGCACTGAAGAAACGCGTTGATGAATATTTTGCTGATGGCAAAATACATCGCGCGGGCAACCAAAAGCTCTACACAAAGGGACTTTTGCTGGTAGGCCTGGCAACCGGTCTCTACACACTACTGGTGTTTTTTACACCACCAGCCTGGATTGCCATCATTTTGTGTATCGTATTGGGGCTGAATATGGCGGTAATAGGCTTCAATGTCATGCACGAGGGAAGTCACCAGAGTTTTTCGAAGCATGCGTGGATAAACACAGTATCTTCTTATTTTTTAAATGTACTGGGCGGAAATTCTTACTATTGGAAGATCAAGCACAACGTGAATCACCATACATACACCAACATTGAAGGAATGGATTCCGACATCGACGTGAAACCATTCATGCGCTTGCACGAGGGCCAGCCGCTTCATCGTTATCACCGGTTTCAGCATATCTATTGTGTGGTTCTATACGGAATATCCTACCTCGCATGGATCTTTTACGAGGATTTCGAAAAGTACGTAACAGGGAAGGTGTCGGCAAATAGCGCGCAAAAGAAGATCGGGAGACAGGAACATTACATCTTTTGGTTTACAAAAGTTATGTATGTGGCTGTATATATCCTGATCCCGGTTTTCGTTGTAGGATGGCTTCCCACGTTGATCGGATTTTTAACAATAACCCTGGTGTGTGGTTTGGCTATCAGTGTCGTGTTTCAACTGGCGCACGTGGTAGAGGGCACATCCTTTCACTCTGCCGGTGAAGATGAGAACCGAGGCGGCCAGGAGTGGGCCGTACATCAGTTGGCATCCACATCCAATTTCGCCACGTCCAGCCGCATTTTGCACTGGCTCCTGGGTGGACTCAATTTTCAGATCGAGCATCACCTGTTTCCGAGGATCAGCCATATACACTATCCCGCCATCAGCGTTTTCGTTAAAGAAGCCTGTAATAAGTCAGGTATCATATACAACGAATATACGTCCATGATGAAAGCTATCGCTTCTCACCTCGGTCAGTTATACAGGCTCGGCCGCCATCAGGCACAACGTACAGGCTGATCTCAGTCCGTATTGACGCCAACCCTATCAACCTGGCGGAGTTCCAGGATGTAGTTGTATCATTCCGATCCTCACTCTCCCTTTCCCGGTAGCGCAAATGCTATGTAAGAATCTCCCGACTTCGTTTTCAACTTTCCTCCTCCGCAGGCTATTACTACGTATTGTTTCCCGCTGACGTTATACACTGCGGGTGTGGCGAAGCCTGGAGCAGGAAGATCAGCTTCCCAGAGGAGCTTGCCGGTGCGTTTATTAAAGGCTCGCAGTTTACTGTCTTTGGTGGCGGCAATAAATAGTAACCCGCCGGCGGTCACAACGGGGCCTCCGTAGTTTTCGGTACCGGTGTGAAGACCTTTGGCTTTGAGCTCCGGATAGTCGCCGAGAGTGTCTTTCCAGATGAATTGGCCTGTGCTCAGGTTGATCGCCGTTAATGTGCCCCACGGTGGTTTGACAGCGGGGTAACCTTCCCGGGTCAGAAACTTATGATAGCCTGTGCTGGTGTAAGGCAAATGCAGATAGGCATCTTCAACTTTTTGTTCAGGGGAGAATTTTTTCTCTTGGTTGACTTTAAGCTCCAGGATGAAGGAAGCGATTGCGCTTTTCTCCTGATCGGACAGGCGATTAAAGGCTGGCATCATGCCACGCCCCGAAGAGAGCAACTGGTGGAACGTTCCTTCGTTATACTTCTTATTGGCGGCCAGTAACGATGGGTAGTTTCCCGCGCCTGCTCTTGTAGGGCCATGACAGGCCATACAATTCAACATGTATAACCTTTTACCGGCTTCGAGATAATTCTCCTCCTTGGGCAACTCATCTTTTACGTCAACCATAGTCAGGAGCCAGGGCATCTCGTTCGCGTTCACGTACAGGACTCCAGTGGTAGGATCATAAGCAGGACCGCCCCACTCCGCGCCTCCATCGAATCCGGGGAAGATCACCGTGCCCTTCTTTGAAGGAGCATTATACAGGTGTCCGGTGCTATATTCAGCCAATCTGTTTTTTATATCCTGGTGCGACTCTTCCGGGACAAGGTCGTTCAGGTCTGCTTCCGCCAGCGATTGCCGCACGAAAGGTTTCGGGAACGTGGGAAAGGGCTGCGTCGCCGAGGGCTTCTCCCCGACCAGCTCGGATACGGTTGGCACCGGTCTTTCTTCAACAGGATAGATCGGCTTTCCCGTGGCACGATCGAGCAGGTATATATATCCTGTCTTTGTGGGCTGCGCGAGCGCTTCTATCTTTCTTCCGTCTTTTGCAATGGTAACCAGTACGGGTGCCGTAGGAGAGTCGCGGTCCCATATATCATGATGCACGGTTTGAAAGTGCCAGATACGTTTGCCTGTGGCGGCTTCGAGCGCCAGTATGCAGTCACCGAACAGACCGTCGCCAGATCGCTTACCACCGTAAAAATCGGGAGATACCGATCCGGTGGGTATATATACTACTCCCTTCTCTTCGTCCAGGCTCATTCCTGACCAACAGTTTGCTCCGCCGAGATGCTTCCACGCTTCCTTGTCCTCCCATGTTTCATAACCGAACTCCCCGGGATGTGGGATGGTATGGAAGATCCACTTTCGCTGTCCCGTCCGAACGTCGTAAGCACGAATATGACCCGGAGCGGCCGTAGCATCCTCGGCTACACGCGAGCCGAGGATCAGGAGGTCTTTGTATACTATACCGGGTGTATTCGATGTTATATAACGATCGCTAACTTCGCGATCAAGCCCCTCGTGCAAATCGACACGGCCGCTACGACCAAAAGTCATCACCGGTGCTCCGGTATCGGCACTCACGCAGATCAGTTGGTGACCGGCGGTGTAGAATACCCTGCTGTCGTTTTTACCGTCAGTCCAGTAAGTAACGCCCCGGCCGGTATTTGAAAACATTGTCGCTAAGCGCGTTTGCGCGAGTGTATCGGCCGGCATGGAAACGCTGGGGTCGAAGATCCATTTCTGTGTTCCCATGGCCGCATCCAGCGCAAATAGCTTCATTTTAGGTGCGGAGCCGTACAACGTCCCATTTTGTATTATGGGATTGCATTGGATCTGGGTATGAAATGTTGTGTCAGCGTCCCCGGTGTGATAGGTCCAGGCTATCTGCAGCTGGGAGACATTGGTTGTATCGATCTGCGTCAGGGAAGAGTAATGGTTTGCGTCTTTCGTACCGCCGTAAACTTTCCAGTTAGCATGGGCGTCTTCCTGCCTAAGCGTACAGGATGAAAGGAGAAGGGCTGCCGATAAAGTGATAAGGATGTGGGCTTTTGTCATACGATACGATCCTGGTAACTGATATTAAGTTATCAATAAAGCATTATATAATAATGAACAGGGCGGGATATTTACATTTAAATGATTGTATTTTGTAACAAAAACAAAACTAAAAGGCCTTATTTATGTACCTGCAGAACATGACCGACCGCTTGCTGCGCTATAATCTCTGGGCTAACGAGCGCCTGACTTCGTGGTTATTGACTATTGACCGGCACGTCCTTTATGAAGAGACCGGGTCAAGCTTTGGAACCATAGACCGGACGCTACAGCATATCCTCTCAGCCCAGGTTTATTGGTATTCCATCCTTGCCAAAGGAGAGAGCAATACATTCGACCTGCCGGTAAAGGAGAAAGCCGTCGACGCAGTTGTAATGGATCTTGTTAATAGCTCGAAACAGCTGGCCAGCCTTTCAGTATTGAATGAACAGCAATTGACCGAGCGTATTCAGGTCTCTGACAGTATGCAAAGCCGGTACGAATATATTTTGCACGTGGTTAATCATAGCTCTTATCACCGTGGACAGGTTGTGGCTTTATGCCGGATGTTGGGAATAAAGCAAGAAATCCCGGTGACTGATTACGACGGCTATCTTTGGTGGATCGAGAATATGCGAGAAGGTAAAAACTGATGCAATGGATCATTTCGCAAGATCGGTGTATTGGCCCCGGCATTTATGAAACCGGATATTCAATCACAGCAATACGTATACCGGCAACGATGTGGCGCCGGCGCGCGCTCAAACACTCCCGTTCTCTTAATTTTTCCTCGAGGTTTGATGTAAATAATACATACTCCTTTTGGGGGTGTGGATTGCGATTAAAGGCTCATTCGGTCCCTTTTCAGTACCCGTACGGAAGCAAACGTCATCGTTTTTATACGCGTATTGTTTTGCAGATAATTAAGAAATTACGTCATCCAGCACTTTGTAACTTCGAGGTCACAATTCAATTCCTTAGTCAAATTAAACCTATGATTGCCAGAAAAAGATTGCTCTCCCTTGCAGCCTACGCCGCTTTATTCCTGCTTTTTGCGTGTAGCAAAGACGATGACCCGGCAAAACCGGCCGCCGTGCTCAACAAGACTATTACCAATCAAATTACCGCGGGCGCAAATCTTTCCGTTTACACCGCTCCGGTAATTACATTCAATAACGAACTCGGGCAGAGCACCAACGTAGAAGGCATCGCCTACAGACCTGTGCTTGACGAGATCCATGTATACAAAGATGCTACCGAGCTGACTGGCACGATGCTCATGGCCGATAACAAGACTGCTAAGTTTATACCTTTGCAGCCGCTACCGCCGGAGTCTTCCATCAGGGTGACCGTTAAGACCCACTGGGAACAGAACCTCAACGGCACCTGGACTTCCGTAACCGACCAGGGAACCAACGCTGTTCAATCGGCAGAAGGAACGTTCTCTACAGGTAAGTACGCCGACCCCGCGGAAATAGTAACCGCCATTCTCCCTCAAAACAATGCTGCTCAACAAAGCATATTCACTTATCCGCTGATCGTGTTTAAAACCGGATTCGAAACGCCAGTTACTTCTGCCGACAACGGAAAGAAATATCGTCCTGTGATAGATGAAGTCACCTTACTGAGAGGAACGGAGAAAGTCAACGCCCCTAATGTTTGGAACGATGCGCACGACAGCCTTTACCTTAAACCAGCCGATGTTCTGCAAGGCCAAACCACATATACCACGCAGGTAAAATACCATTGGGTGACGCAGGATGGAGAAAACTGGGTTTCGCTGACCATTGCTAACCAGGTTCAGACCACAATCCTAACAAGCATATTTATAACTGGCACACAAGGTGACCTTACTCACCTACTACCGGACAATATCACGGCCAGCTATCCAGTTCCCTTCCAGTACTTTTTTCTGCAGAACGAATACGCCAACGGTTATATAATACTCGAAACACCGTTGCAAAATAATCTCGTGCAGGCGGCTATCGGAGAGAAGGTCGAGATACGATTCACTACTCCAGGCCAAACCGAGATCAAGACAACTGCTCAATTTGATGCGACCACGCGTACGCTCAGCTATGAAATGCCTGTGCTTAAAAATGAAACTATCTACGGCCTGAGAGCGGTAAAGATATCCGTTGGAGGAAGCGAACAGGAGGTCTATAAAACATCGTTCCGGACCAGTGCATTCAATACGTTCCTTGAAAAACTAAGCGCGGTAACCAACGCCAAAGGCTACAGCTGGTCCAATTACCAGGGTACCGACGAAATCAAAACCCGCTTCAATAACATGTCGGAATATTTCGACCAGGCGGAGATCCGATCGGATTCACTGTCATATCCCGGGTATAAAGGTTTGTACTATTTATCCGGTCTTATAAAAGCGGAAGCTCTGCCGGGTAACAAATTTTTCGACGACACCAATACTTTCCTGTATAAAGATCTGCCCGGCAGCAGCCTCAATCTTACGTGGCGCTCAGCTGCTTCTGTAGGTATCCCTCCCAAATACTCCATTTATTTTAGCCAGGGCAACGTGAACCCTATTGTATCGCTCAGCCAGACAGAGATCAACCAAAACAGTGTTACTTTTCCTGGATCCATCATCACTGTATTATGCTATAACCTCAGTGTCGTGATCGACCGGGATTTATACGACTTAAAAACGCAGGCGGCAAACAGCGCGGACAGAGAAACGAATCCTTATATAAAACGGTTGGTTTACGACTACATGTCAACCGTACCATCCTTTAGCAACTACAAGGTGAAGCTCAGTTATAAGTTGCCTGGCACGGGAATCATCACTTCTGAAAAAGAGATTACCATCGATTACAACTACTGATACGATATCCTTAACCCCTTATGATTATAAGAAGCTGCTCATAAAGGCAGCTTCTTATGTTTAAGTATCTGACTATACAGACTTCCGTGTCACTTTGCTACCGTTCTTCAGCAGGCGGTTATCACGGGTCATTCTCCGGCTGACTTCCATGTATTCCCTGTTGAGATCGTTCAGGACGTTTCGGAGCTCGTTAAGGATTTGCTCGCGATGATCGTCCAGCGAGGTGAGCCTCCTCACGGCATCCTGGTACCAATTATTATCAATGATTGTATGATTAGCAGGGTCTTCTGCACTTTCTGCATCGGCTAACAATTTATCAATGCGCTGTAACAGCGTCCGCAAATTTCCCTGGTTAAAGAGCAACATATTCGTTCTGCGCGTTAATCGTTACGATCCTGTGTTACCGCCCGCAGCATAAAAGGACCATACCTGAAAGAGTTTATTCGTTAAACAATTAAGAAGGAAATGGCTAACGTCAATTCATCGCATACATCACGTTAGCCGATTTCCCTCATGGTTATGCAGTATCGCACATCTGTTTTTATCTATATACTATCGTACATCTATATCAAAGAAGCCCGCTCCTTGGATCTGGTCGCTACTGAACAATGTCTCTACGTCAGTGCCGTCATATTTGCATCGGCTCACTTTCTGACCCTGGCCTTCAGTAAGAGGTGACAACCAGATGACGAATTGATTTTCGATATCTACTTCCACATCAAAACCACCGTCAAGGTCATCGCCTGCGCTTATGATCTTGGTAAGCGATCCGGTGCCATCCAGGTTACCTGCATAGATAGCATCCGTTGCAGTTGCCCCTTCTTCGGGGTTATCCAGGATAAATATTTTTTGCTGAGCAACGTCCACAGCGATGTTATAGGGAGCTGCCAGGTTGTCGTCACCATCGAACAACACTTTAGCCTCCTCCGATCCGTCAAGGCTTCCTTCAACGACTTTCATGGAAACGCTTTGAGCCCAGTAAAGCTTACCATTGGCAACGGTCAATTTAATACCGATCGCGTTACCACGACCTGACTCAGTTATTTCATAAAGAACTTTTACCGGTTCATTCAGATCGGCATAATGTCCCTTTATAATCCGGTCTTTACGTCTTGAAAGTGCCGTTACATAAAGGTTGTTATTGGCAGCATCCAGGGCAATATCGGATGCAGGAAAATCTCCGCCTAATGCAGTGAAAGTATATAATTGCTCAATAGGGCCACTTCCATCTGCGGGGGCACGGAAGATGGCACCGTCAGGATATTCGCTTGAACCGCCAGCAAAGTAAACTTTGTTATCGGTAGGATTGAATGCAATACCATAAGTGGATAACAGGCCACCATTCTCTGAATCATAGATCCTCTTAATATCTACACCTGTTTCAGTAATGGTACCCTTGTATATAGCCAGACCATCGGTCCAGTAGGTAGCCTTCACTGTCTTGGGCAGTGGATCTACAACAAATTTTACAACATTAGATACCTTTCCGCCACGATCTACACGCACATCGAATTCACCTTCGGCAAGCGACGCCGGCACCTTTACCTTAAGCGACGTTGCAGACGATGCCGTAACTTCCGCTACTGTAGTCCCAAATGAAACCTTTGCTATTACCGAACCCTCTACCAGGTTGGTACCTGTAATG
>Ga0247762_1000095_pt1 | contig 37851 bp, 30 predicted proteins | sample UWRJL081202R4_FD_181016 | JGI IMG/M metagenome (GOLD analysis project Ga0247762, IMG submission 181016) | Plant litter microbial communities from Arlington Agricultural Research Station in Wisconsin, United States - UWRJ-L081-202R-4 | ecosystem: Environmental > Terrestrial > Plant litter >...
CCGAATCCACCGGTGCATCTATTGATGGGCCCCGACGCTTATATGGTTGTGACGGAAAAACGAAAAATGGTAGATCAGGAATTTGAAAGGTGGAAAGCGGTGACCATGTCAACTAACTTTTGATAATGGCGTGACGTTTATGCGTGAATGCATTCCGCCGTATTAATCTGGGAGAATATTAATTGACCTTATCCTTCTTAGGGTGGGCACGCCGCTTACTTGGTTTATAACTAAGGTATACAGTGAATGAGGAGTAAAAATGTATCCAATTGATTTGGTTTTAAGGATATCTAATCGGTTTGCTCATCGCATCGGCAAGTGCTAAATCGGGATAATATTTACTATTGATTTACGGGAGAAAGATAGGACAATCTGACGGCAAATCAGATCGTCCTATCAGGGGTATCTGGCGAAGTCCCGAACCCATGGAATATAGGGTCACCAGCGCAGCAATACTTTGCCAAATGGTTTTTCTTCTACCCAATAGCGTTGCGCTTCAGCGGCTTCGCGTGCATCGAATATTCGCGCTACCAATGGCCGGATGCTTCCGTTTTTCAACAAAGGCAGAAATTGATGTAGGACAGCGCGTTGTTCATCTTGGCCAAACCAACCTGACGAACTTACGCCGCGCATCTGTAGACCTTTCCAAACAAAGTCTGTCAGGTCTGCTGTAAATTTTGTCCCTGCGGAATAGCCGATATTGACGATAACTCCATTTCTCGCAAGCGAATGGATGGCATCTCCGGTAAGCGAACCACCGACGCTATCTATCACAATGTCTACGCCACGCCCGCCCGTGATCCGCCGGACACCTTCGCTAAGTTTTTCTTTCTCCAGGTCGATGATGTTGCTGTAGTCTGCGGTTTCAGCGATACGTGCCTTTGCCGTGGAGCCAGCTGTGGTAATTACCAGCTGGCTTCCATAGGCCTTTGCAAGTTGAACTGTGGCATTGCCTACAGCCCCTCCAACACCAAGAGACAGTACACTCTTGTCTTCGCTAAAATCCGCCTTGTTCAAGCATGCTTGTGCGGAGAAAAACGCAACAAAGACCGCTGCAGCTTCCGCATCATTGACGGAATCAGGAATACGGATAAGTTCGTCCGGGTACAGGGCAAGATATTGCTGCCAAGTCCCGTCTGTACGAATACCGCGGATTAAACCTTTTCGATCGAAGCTGGAGATAATTACTCTCGTTTGTGATGGAAATGCTTCATTACCGTCTACCACGATACCCACTGCTTCGTTACCCGGTATCATAGGGGTTTTTGTCTGTGGAATTAAACCTCTCCTAACCGTATCATCCACTGGGTTTACAGCTGCTATTGAGACGGGAACCAGCAATTGTCCTTCTTCCAGTGTTGGCGCAGGTACCTCCACCAGATTCAGTCGGCTATAATCACCATATTAAACCGGATTTCTGCCGTTTCTGCATTCAAATTGAAAATTTTGCCGCAACGTCTCGAAGTCGCTCGAGGGAAATCAGGCGCTCGTGCATATACCTGATTATAGGAGAGGCAAAAAATCGTCTTATGTATAACGAACAGAATGTATCTGAAATAGCTTTCTCACTTGGCTTTGAAAGTCTATCCTATTTTTCAAGACTGTTTAAGAAGGTAGTAGGCAAAACGCCTGTTGATTTCAAAAAACATACCTCTAACTAACAATACCTTGGTTATACAGGTAGGCTTATTTCACCCTATGAGACGGTTACTTAATGCTTGCTCTTTAAGCTTCTTCCTCAAATTACTTTGTATACGTAAAATTGTTCCGGTGCGATCTTTTTTTATTGCATTGATTAGCTTTTTCTCCTCCTCAGGTGGATGAAATTGTGAACCCCACAGTGATATTTCAATGATTACGGGTACGAGCGAAATGCCCTTCTCGGTAAGGCTATACACAAACTTCGACTTCTTATCAGGCGCTATCCTTTTTGTAATAAAGCCATTAGCCTCCAGCATCCCCAATCGGTCGGCCAGTATGTTCGTCGCTATCTTCTCGTCAGAATTCAGAAACTCGCCATAGCTTATCTTGCCTTCCAATACCATGTCACGTATAATCAGTAGCGACCATTTGTCGCCAAAGAAGTCTAAAGTATAGCTTACAGGGCACCCTGAACGCGGTTTTATCTCTTTCATAATTATTTATATCAATTCACTTGCAAATAGCAAGTTAATGCATTTACCTTTGTTCACTTGCAAGTTGAAATTAAAATTACAAACAGAGGAAATCACTTCCAATTTTATGTCACTTATTAAAGCATTTGAATGGCGGTACGCTGCCAAGAAATACGACACGTCCAGGAAATTGACGCAAAACCAGGTAGTAGATCTGCTTGGCCCGGTACAACTTGCACCATCTTCTTACGGACTGCAGCCCTATAAATTCATTCACGTTCAGGATCTTGCTATTCTTGAGAAAATAAGTCGCGCGGCCTTCGGGCAGCCTCAGATTACAACCGCTTCGCATATACTGGTCGTTGCTGTAGACACCAACATCAGTGAGGAAACGGTAAAGAAATACATCGACGCCGCCGCGCTTGCCAGAAAAACGGAGCGCAAGAATCTGGAGGCACGTGAACAATTTGTCAACTCCCGTCTGGCGTTGCTGTCTCCTGCACAAAAGATTGAATGGGCGGAGAAGCAGGCCTTCCTAGCCGTGGGAGTACTTATAAGCGCTGCCGCCGAAGCCGGCATTGATGCTTCGCCTATGGAAGGCTTTGACCACGGACAACTTGACGAAATTCTCGGTCTTAAAGAGCACAATTTGCAATCGACATTACTGTTCGCGCTCGGCTATCGCTCTCCCGACGATGAATTTGCCTCGTTGGCCAAAGTGCGCAAATCGCATGATGAGCTGTTTCCTACTTTTTAAAAATGCTGCTGTATGAATATTACCAAGATCATTATCCTGGCAGAAATACCGGTTAAGGCAGAATACGTCGATACAGTAATAGCATTATCGAATGCCACACTCGGGCCGACGTTGGCTGAACCGGGCTGTGAGTTTTTCTATCAGACACGGAAAAAGGATGAGCCGAATACGCTCGTCTTTTTCGAGGTCTTTCAATCTAAAGAAGCACTGGACCTGCACATGGAAGCGGCCTACACAAAAAGCTTTTTTGCAGGTGTTCAGGGTAAGCTTGCCGGCAAACCGGTAAGTAACATACTTCAACAATTATGAAGCGTATCCATGAGTAAGTGCAATAACATGGTAAGCATCTCAATATTTTAACTCAAAGAATATGAATATTCAAAACAAAACAGTGCTGGTAACCGGCGCAGGGTCAGGTATTGGCTACGCGATCGCTCAATTACTGAAAGACAAGGGCAATAAGGTTATCATTGCAGGCCGAAATGTCGCTAAAATAAAAAGGGCGGGTGAAGCGCTTGGAGTCCCCGCGCTGGTGTGCGATGTGAGCAAAGAGTCAGATATCCGTGCATTAGTGGAAAGGATAAAAATTGAATATCCTGACCTCAGCGTATTGGTAAATAACGCCGGCGTAGCCAATCTATATAAGCTCGGGGAAGATGCCGGGGCATTCGAAAAAGCTTCTTATGAGTTTCAGGTAAATTACTTCGGTCCCGTATTGCTTACCGAGTTATTACTACCCATACTAAAAAACAAAACCGAAGCTTGCATCATCAATATTACATCCAATGTGACATTCCATCCCATAGTAGTATTGCCAACATATTCTGATACGAAAGCTGCATTACATTCACATACCGTAGCATTGCGCCTTGGACTTGCTAAAGATACGGGTATCAAGGTATTTGAGGTAATGCCATCGTTAGTTGATACAGAGGCAACAAAAGATATGGGTGGTGCTAACGGTATTCAGCCACGCGAGGTTGCCGAAGATCTTGTTGCAGGTATTCAGAACAACCAATATGAAATTTACGTCGGTGAAACAGCCCAACAGCGCGATGCTTATTTCAAAAACCCCATTGAAGCTACGGTCAATTTTAACAAGGGATTATAAGCATCTCAATGGCCTTTAATTTCAAACGCCATTGGGAAAGCTTCGACATTAAAACTGAACAAAAATCAATACAATCATCCATAAACGAAAAAATGCTTGCGAACTCAATCGCAAGCACCGTTGCATAAACGTTGTGGAGCATTCGGCAAGCATTCGAAAGGACGTTTCATATTTATGCGACGATAACTTTAGCGTCCATCCGTCGTCGTGCCTAATCTGCAAGAGTAACCCATATTCCATCGCCATAACAAACATGGTCGCTGGTATACATAAATATTGTAATCGGATATCCACAAGTCTTCGACGCCGAGCAAGCGAAAAAATGATTGCCGTTAAACTCTTGATCGGGTGAAATTAAAAGGGCCGTGGCTATGTCAACCACGGCCTTTAATATTTGTTAAAATACATTCGCATTCATCAAAATTCATGCGAAATCTTAAAAGTCGAGGTGACTAGATTCGAACCGTTGACGATAGGGGAGGCGTTTCAAAATAGAACATAGCGGTGCTTATTTTCCATAGAATATGTATATTGTGCCAATTCTTTGTCACGGCAGGATTGAAAATTTGTGAAGTAGGAGAGGCCCTAGGATAAGAATTGATAGAGAGATAAGGTAAAGACAGGAAAAGATAGGAAAGTCTTTTGACCCCTGTCGGATCACTCTCTTCTTAAAAGGCCCGTTGATGGCCTTTTTTTGTGGGCAAGCGGTAGTAATTAAGTTTATCGCAGACTGATGTTGTTGTAAAATGAAAGCAATAAATAGATTCGAGAATGGTTCATCAATAGAGTTTGACTTGACAGCTCCTATCATACCACTGGTGGGACTTGGCGGATGCTTTTTTGCCCAAACAATTAAGGATTTTCGGAGAGCATTGACAAACAAGAGTTTCGGCGATGAGTCTGGCAATTTTTACTACTCTCTGGACGAAAAGTATTTCTTCTTAACCATTGGGGCAAAGAATAAAGAGATTGAAATTGAAATAGACCTTTTCACCGGGAAAATCAATTCAATGATTTGTAGAAAAGGTTATCTGGGTAAACTTGAGAATGAGTTTGGAATAGGAACGTCGATAAAGACGATATTAGCAAGGGATGGAAACCTTAGTTTCAATCTTGATACTGATTGGTTTGACCGGGCGCCCTTTGACGGACTAATAATTTATGTACCGCCCATCTTTAAAGATAAATGTGTTGATGCGGCGGTAATGGGAACAGACTATCCGGATTTTGACATTGAAGTAATTGGACTAATTGATCTGGATTTTGCTAAAGAGCATTTTCAAGATGGACAATTGACATTTCAAGTATAGCAGATTTGAATGGAATTTTAACTAATTGGATAGCCGATAACACCGGCTTCGACAGATTCCCGTTAGAATTGGTCGTCAAGCCCTATCCATAGATTTGAAGTCTTATCTGTAATCCATTTACGTCCTTTATCGCGCAATAGGCCATCCAGTCGTGAAAGAATTAATTAGTGCGCCCGCAGCGGGTGCTTTGCCTATCGCTTCACCTCCACATAAAGCACAGTAGCCGCGCTGTCTGTACGCGGTGCAAATGTATTTTTAACAACGTAATACCATTGATTTTCAGGAACGTCCACGGTATAAACATCACCGGTCTTATGGCTTTTTATCTGTTCCTCGAACTCCGGTACCATCATCCCCTCCTGAAACCATTCCAGGTACCCCCCATTCTTACCAGCGCGGTCCATAGAGTATGTCTTGGCTAGCTCATCAAAAGACGCACCCTTTTTAAGCCGGCGAAGGATCAGCGTCCGCAGACTGTCTATCTCCTGAAGCGTCAGCTTACTGTTATCCAGATAAATATATTGCGCCCTGTACGAGGTCTCTACCCCACTGGCCAGCGACTTTACAAAGTAATACATCGTCTTATCGTCCGACTCAAACTCCAGCACATCCCCGACTGTAAGCCCAATAAGCTGCCGGTTCCAGTCGGTAGTGTCCTTCATCGATGTAAGTTTCACCAGTTGAGCTGCCACCCCCTTCCCAGCACCAGCATATGCTTCGGCCTGCTCCAGCGTCTGTATGTTATCCAGATCAGCTCGTGTCTTCTCCACAAGTTGTGCCTGTACACCAAAGCTGATAAAGAGCAGCGTCGCTAAATAAATTCTCATGATCGGAATAACTGACGATAATACCGCAAAGGTAATAACTTCAGACAACTCCGTAACCATGGTCACCCGCCGACGATCATCCCCTTCCCGTTATATTTTTATTTATACCGGGTAATAACGTTGTACCCATACGAATCATACACACGTACCTGCCGTCCATCATTGCTCAGCTTTACATACCCGATGTGCACCGAGTCCGAAAAGGCCCAGTTTGTATAATAAACATCAATGGTCTCCCGCTTTTCAGACGGCAGCCATGCGTAGTCGTAAAATGCAATGGTAAGCGTCCGGATCAAAAGGTGTTTTATAAGGGGTGGATGAATCGGATTAATTCTTTTCAATTTTAAAGCATAATGTTAGCCCAGATCAAAGCAGTATTGGGTAGCCTTTGCTTTAGTAAATTTCTTTCATGAGGTGTAACTTAGAGCACTTCGACGCTATTCTGGGTTAGCGGTTCGATCTGATCAAATCGGAGATTGCTGGCACCCTGGCCGCGGCCGGTTTCGCGGTAGCGACCGATCCATACGAATGTCTTTCCGTTATACCAACGGATACGCTGCACGGCGCGTGATACGATGGTGCCGCAATACGGGATCTCCTCTTCGTGTATGTAGTAAGGTGCAGGCACTTCGTTCAGCAAAACGCCTTTTGCCTTGATCACATCAACCGGTGGAACGCCAAGTTTGGGCATGGCGGCGCGCTGGAAGTGAATGTCCTGTACGGAATTCTCTTTCTGCACGGGCAGGAAGGGGATCCAGTTCTCAGGAACAGACGTTCCCAGCAGGTATCGTATCGGGGCCGTGGAATCGATAATCGGCGGTGGTAGAACTCCGGTTTGATCAGCGGCCTCATGGCCATTGATGCCTTTGCCTGCGGCACCTGGAATGACATCTTCGATGCCCCACACCATGTTGGCCATTTCATCCCGTATGAAATTGACCTTTTCCAACGGTTCGCCTTGCAATGTGTTGGTTAATGTAGAGGGAAGGAAGAACAGCCGATTATAGGTTTCCATCGCATCTTTGTTGCTGATGGTAAACATGCTCCAGCGCTGCCAGTTGTTTTCGTTTCCTTCGTTTGCCGCGCGGATCAGTGTTCGCTCTCCGAATACATCGGTAACGACCAGCCCCTTCACTTCGCACAGGGTATTCACGGGCATCTTGTAAGGAATAACGCTCCAGTCGTTTCCATAGATCAGTCCGAACTCGGCGAAAAGTAGCAGCAGATGATCTGTTGTTTTTGCATTGATCTTGCCAAAATCTATTTGTCGCTCTTCCATTTCCCAGAAGCGCGGGTTAGGCATGCCTTTGAATTCTGCCGGCGCGGGAAGAAAAGAGATAACTGTTTCTGTTTCGTCCACCACCACGGGTTCCTGGGATGACAGTCCGTATGACGAGCTTATCTTTCTAAAAGCATACCAGTCAAGACGGCCACTATAATATTCACTGGCTTCGAGCACTTCCTGTCTTCCATTGGCATAAGGCGCTGCCAGCGAGAATTGGTAGTCAAGCGTTTGCGGATGCCACGCCTGATCAACAGGGTAAGCGGGCTGACTGTATTGCCGGGCAAACCATTCTTTGTAGCGTGTCTGAATGGTGTTGAATTCTGTGCTATCGCCATCATCGATCGTTACCAGATTAGCAAATGTGTTGGTGGTAATGGCTTCGTAAACCTTTACGCCGTCTATGGCTCTGGTTCGTGTAGCCAGGTAGAGATTCAATCCTTCGGGTTGTCCGCGAAAATCTGCTTCTCTGGTGAGGTCGAAGCTAAAGGCTGTCCGGTATTGTGTGATGTAGTTTGCCAGCAGGGTGTTGCTGTGCAGCTTCAGGAAGTACTGCCCCATCTGCACGCGCAGGCTATAGGTTCTGGCCAGGTCGTTATTGTTAAAAGAGAGTGTTTCGCGTTCAACGAATGTTTCCATGGGAATCTCGTCGGTGTATGGTCTGCCGGAAATATGGTCGAACGAGATACGATCCACATGTATGTGTCGTGTGAGCAATCGCGCATCGATGGCTGATCCGGCATCTTCGCCCTGGAGCTCGCCCATCTGCCACTGGCGGGTTAGCATCCACAATGGATCGCGGACCTCCGCCCGCAGGCTGCGCTCGAAGTTCTGGCTGCGCGGTCGTGCTTCCAGCCTGTTGTAGGCGGTGATGCTGGGTTCGCGATAAATTGCTTTGAGCAATTCGCCGGTCGCCATAATTTCGGATATCTGTACCTGAGCCATATTGTTAATTCTGCGGTTGGGGTTTTGGGGTATAAAATTGAACGAGCGAAGCCGTTAGTATCGGAACGAGGAAGGCGAGGTCGAGCGAGATCGAACTCTTGCCGGTGCTGAATTCGCTGATTATACCGGGCAGGAATTTGTTTACCATCGAAGCATTAAGGTCGAGCTGGTCCGGTTCGACGGCACGGATTTTGGCGCGATGGAACGTGTCGCGGATGGTATCGATAAGGTTATCCCATTTCCATGATCCCTGCAACTGTGGTGTTACGGCCATGAGTATGGCCTGTGGAGGCACGCTATTTGGCTGATTGAAATTAAATGTGAGTCCTGTCACTTCTTCCTTCTGCGGGACAACTTCCACCCAATCGTCGAGCAGCAACCCGCATTGTGCTTGCGTGGGATCGAATCCATGAGGTGTATACTGAATCATCGACAGGGTATCGTGATCTATGGTTGTGCCTTCCGGGAACTCAACGCCGAGCCAGCTATCCTTGTCACGATAGGGTAATTGGATCGGTTCGCAGGTAAGGAAGGTATCGTTTAGTCCATCATGAAATATTTTCATCAGGCCGAACTGGTGCATCTTGGGTCTTACGAGCGAAACACCGTGAAGCCATTCTTCAACAACGAGCGGGTTATTACGTGTGGTTGTGGCATGTGTTAATAATTGCGCGCGCGAGCTGTAGGATTGCGTTACGTCGGCAATGTTTGTGAAGTTGAAGCGTGGTATAACGACGTAGTCGTCGCCCAGCAGCATTTTGGAAACACTGGTGAGCAGTGCTATTTTGCTCCGTATGGTAGTGGACGCTTTGTTAATGGTTGTGAGGCTTTCCGCATAGTCTTCGCGGATCTTATCAAAACGCTTTAGCAACGATTCGGCCTGTGCAAACAGACTGTCTGCCTGAGGTGTGAGTGATCCGGTGGATGAATGCGGGAACGCTTGCTGGAAACCTGCATCGGCAACAATTTTGATAGCGCTGCGCAGGGCTGTGATCGTAATGTCGGATGGGGTGAGTACGGCGTTATCCCATGCGGTTTTCAGTGTGGTGAATTTCGGATCGAGATCGTCATAGATAAATTCCACGCGTGATTGCAGATCGGTTACTTCTATGTTTTCCGGATTATCGGCAGATGCAACCAGCGTCTTTGAAGCAGGAGAGTAGTCGCGGGCGTGTACGGGTCGCGATCCGGATACGATATTCCGGATGATATCGGCAAACGGAAGGATCTCGCCAAATGAGCGGATGGCCGGATTGGGAGAAGATTCTCCGTTATTGATAAACTCTATTTTGATGATGACATCATCGGCCAGTGTTTCACGCTGAGCGAAGACCAACCGTATGCGTGCTTCCAGCTCGGATGTGCCGGCAGCCTCTGTTTTGGCCCGTACGAGATACATGAAGTCGATGGGTTGGATGCCCAGGTCTTTCAAGGTTACGGAGCCTTCGATATTACTTCCGCCATCGGTTAAAATGTTCCCGTCGGCATCGTATGCTGCTACCCGGCATCGTATGTTACCGGGGTCTCCGAGTACGGTTCCAATCCAGTGATTTAAGGAGGGCTCTGTTGTTGCGCGGAGCGTCATGGGTATGGACGACCATAATGGAGGGGCTGTGGTGATCGTGGTATCGAAGTGAACGACCATGCGGTTGGTGAGCGAAAGGTTCGTTCCTCGCGCGGTGTTGATAACTTCTATATCCGGTGGCAGGTTGCCATCGGCCATGGACCGCACGACGGCCGCGGCACGCTCAAAATTGCCCATAGCCAATTGATAGGCACTTTCGGCTGTGAGTACATCGCGCAGGGCATCGAGGGTATTCTGAATACCATCTCTTTCTTTTTTTACGGCTTCGATCTGTTCGGTTGTAAGGGTTTCTGAAATGAACGGAGCGGCCTTCGATGTTTGGGCAAGGCTCAAGCCATTAACTACGCTGAAGTCGTCGATCGTTTCTTCAGGGCCGGTAACCTTACCTGCCTGCGGCACTTTGGTTCGCTTGATGGGGTAATCTTTTCGGAACGCGGGGATAAGATGGTTCAGGAATACGGGGCCGGCCTGGCGGGTAGTCCAGTCGTGGAGGCCACGCTCGAACTGGTAACCCAGCAGTACTTCGACGGTTTGCCCGTTGCGTATGCCTTCGATGAGATACAGCGCACGACGTACTCTTTCCGAAGACAGGTTTACGGATAGCATCTCTTTCTCTTCAGCAGAAGCGTGGGTAAGATAGCCATTGCGCAGAATAGCTGCGGCGGTGGCGTGGTTGAGTGAAGGGGCATGTACAAAGCCGCCGTTTGCCTGTTCGGTGTAGAGATTGTCTTTTTGTTCGCGCAGTGCTTCCGGCAGCACGGTCTCGCTTATTTTTTTACGGCTATTACCGGGTTTTACTTCTTCAAGATAGCCGTAGGCACCGAGGTAGATACCCTCCTTTCTGTTTTTTCCGCCTTCCACTACGTTGCGTTGTTCTTCGAGGCGCCGTGCGAATAATGATGTCTGCCAGGCATCCAGGCGATAGGTCAGGGTATCGATATGCTCAACCATGGTGCGCTCCAGCGACGCCGTAGACATGTCTTTGAGGATAATCAGCGCTTCTCTTTGATCGAGCAGGTCGCCGGCAAAATGCGAGTTTGTCGTTGTGAGGGCCGGTTGCCCATGCACGTATTCAAACAGCGTTTGGCTTATACCCGATTCCTTTACAACGCGATTTACGGGTGCCTGAAAAACCTCCCAGGGCGAGACGGAAGGTGCTGTGCTCATGTTCATGAACTTCCGCGATTGCACGAGCTCTTTGGCAATAATGTCATGGTGTTCAAGGAAGGAGAAGATGCTATTGCTGGATTCGATGAGCACAGCGTTCAGCAATAGCATGAATAATAAATTGTTGGGTGGAGTTACAGATCCAAAATCTTTTGTTTCCAGCTTTTTCGAATCGCCGGCGTTATCGATAAGCCAGTGGATATAATGCTTCTCTCTTGCTTCGTCATAATATTTGATCGTGCTGGTTTCCGATGTGGGAAGTCCGTCGATAAGATTCTTCCTGTCCAGGGTGGTATGATAGTGCTGGAAGATAAGCTGGAGCAGCAGGGGTGTAGGTTTTGGGGCTCCGTTATCGTTCGTGGTACGGTAGCCCATCTGGCGTAACACATACGTGGCGAGCGACTGCTCGATCAGCATTTTAATGGTGTCGCCGCCATACTGCCCGCCCCAGGCAAATTCATCGAGGTTTTTCAGGTAATCGAAGCTGTAGCCTACGCGTTGAAAGAACTCGGTTGATGTAGGATGAAGCCCGAGGATCTCCATCAGGTTCTTTCCTGCATCGCCTTCCTTGCCAATGTGCGCGAGCGAGGGTATTAGCTTTTGCCATTGCGTTTCAAAGTAGGATACTATCGAATGTACTTTTGTCAGGAATGGGTCACGTTTGCCATACGACCATGTTGGGAACGCACTGGTTACGAGTATGCCGTAGGGCTGATTGCCTACGCGTATGGCGGGCAGAGGTCCACGGCCTGTTACATAACGCTTGAAGTGGTAGCGTAGTTTTTTAAGATCGGCAGATGGAACAACTTCCTGCAGCATACTATTCATGAAGTATCCAATGGTGGTCGCGTAGAGCGCTGCATTCATGGCCGATGCTTCGGTGTGATCTTTTGCATTGCTGTTGGCTATGTATTGCAGCGGCGCATACCCGATACCCAGCAGTTCGGCCAGTCGTTGTCCATCCGTAAGCTCATCGCGTTTTGCTGTGACGGGGTCGAACAGCGGGTCGCCGGTTTCTACAGGATAGCTTTGCTCATTAAGGGGATCGGATTTGGTAAAACCGGCATCGCTTTCTTCGGTGTTGTTTGTAGGCGTTCCCTGGCGCACGAGGCTAAACCCTTTTTTGGAGTAATGGTGATTCTGAATCAGGTCTTCGACCAGTTTCTGACCGTCTACGGTATTGGCCGTGTGTTTCAATCCAACAACGATCAGTTGGTCATAACCTCGCGTAATTCCCAGCGGGTCGAGTTTGCTGAGGTCTATTTTAAATCCAAGGCCCTTCGCCACAGCCATGTCGAAGTTTGAGACCCACTCGAAGTCCTGACCGAGCACGATGCGATTACCATTGGTTTCGTCTTGTTTGATAGAGGATTCTGTGCCGTCGTCGCCCAGCGGTGCAGGGCCAAGGATCACGACATCATCGATCGGGTTGCCTTCGAGTGCCATTGGCGTGATCAGTTCATTGTCGCGGTAAGCGAGAAGTACAAACCGGTCGGGCAAAACGCACGTGTGTGGAGCTTTCGTCCACTGGCTTGATTTGGTCAGATCATGCGTAGGGAATTCTAGATCGTCTTCAACGGATGGCGCCTCATTCCAGTTAACGGGCTTTGTTTGCAAGGCTACCCAGGCTGATCGGTTACCGCCAAAGGTGTTGGCCAGCATGCTCCAGGCTTCTTTTTTCTTCTGCTTATCCGTTGCTGCCCAGAGTGCTTTCCAGTAAGCCTGACCATAGGTTACTTCCTGTTCGGTGAGCACTTCTTCGTGGGTGTTCACGGCAATCTCGTCCGGAAATACACGAACCCACAGCTCCTTCTTTTCATTGTCTATTTTGAATCTTGTTTCGATGCGGAGCGGCAAGAGCAGAATAGGCGTCTGGTCATCCCATTCCTCTATGAGCTGTTGGGGTGTGTGCGGCGTGAACAGTTTTGCCACCAGGGCTTCTATGGTACGGATCCGCCGGTTCAGCAAGTCCCGCTGCGCTGCTATTTTACGCTTTACGTTCTCGATCGCTTCCGTAGGATCGTCAATGGCATTTGTGCCGTTGGATACTTCCTTTGCTTCGAACTTCTTTTTTTTCTTGAGCAGGTCGAAATGCTGTAGCTTCAATGCATAGAGCTCGTGTTCCGCATCATCTTTCGATTTTCGCGCTGCGCGGATAGCTTCAATATTTTCTGAGTAGTTACCCATTCCGTTTGTAGTTAACAGTTAATGGTGAATTAAAGGCCGGCCAGCATTTCTTTTGCATGCACGGCGATCATGACAGGTTTCTGATAAAGAATGTATCCCATCGTTGCGGCATCGGTGCCCCATTGCGATCGGCTTTCGTTAACTCCCGCCGGATGAAAACTTGCGTGTGGTAAAACCGTTGTTCTCACAAAGGCTTCGCCGTTGTTGTATTTTTCCCACGACATGTCATCCCATGTAATTGGTGTGGCGGGGTCGTCGTCTGGATCATACTCGATGTCCATGCCAAATCGGGGGTCACCGGGGATCTGTTGAATTACAAAGTAGTATCCCCAGTCGTCGGTTGCTGTCTGCGGATGTTCGTCTCCGCGTGCGGCTTCAATCGTAAGGTTGAAGCCGAAAAATTTGTAGTCCGGTTCGATGTCCGCTTTGAAGAGTGGGAACTTGATCTCTGCAGCCATTTGTACTTCGGTCTGAATTTCTTCGATTACAGGCTCATGGTTTGGATCGGCCACACCATTCTTGTCCTTATATATCTTTGCTTTCTGGGCATATATAATGGTGTTGGGATATTTTTTCAGCAAGTCGCCGCGTACCACGAGCACTACCTGTTTTGCGCCGTGAATGTTACGATTGTTATGTTCGCCCAGTATTGAAGTGCCCGTCCACTTGTCCAGTGGTTTGATGTCTTTGTATTTTTCAGTGAGCTCTTCTTTTGTAAGCCCCGATTCGTTATTAATAATGCCTTTAACATCCCAAAACTGGCGGAAGTAGCTTCCGCGCAAGTCTGTAGGGAACTCCCTCCAGCGCAGTTCTTTGCCGAATTCATGGTTAAGACCAACCATATAAGACTCGATGAATTCGGGATTGGTCACCAACAGCGATATGGTGTTCTGGGGTATCAGGTTAAGGTTAGGAATGAGCAGCTCGGGCGAAATGTCGCGTAGCCTGGCATACATCGGATCTTCGAAGTCAGGATATGCCATGGCGGGCACAAGGTTCTCCGGTTTTAACAGCCATGCAGGGTTGAAAGAAAAATACACAAGGGTTGCGAGCTGTTTCGGAAACGCTATGCGCGGATCGACGGCGGAGGCGAGCTTATTTCCGGCATTGGCGAGATCAAATGGTGATCGTTTGGTTTCCGGTGCTTTGAACGACAAGCGGGTGTTCAGCTTAATAGCGGCAGCGCGAAAATTCTTCGCTTCGATACTGTCCTGCCCGCTGCCGGCGGCGGTGTTGTACGTTACGGTTGTATAATTAAAGGCATCGGCTGCTGTAGACGATGTGCCGGTTGTTGTTGTAACGGTAGTGCCGGCACCCGAAACAGGAGGGGGAACGACCGGATCTGTTTCGCTAAATCGGAAGGACGGTTGTGGCGATGTTTGTTTGATCTGCTCGATCAGTTTTGCCGGGTCTTCCATTATGGCCGCCTCTGCCTGTATTTTTTTGAGCCTGCCTAAATAGGTATAGATGGCAAGGCCAATAAGGGCGCCGACAATCGCGGCGATCCACTGGCCGCCCAATAGCGCCAGCAATAATAACAGTATGATAAGCAGAAGGAGGAACAATCCACGGTTCTTAATCAGCCACTTCAGGAATGGACTCCATGCGTTAGCGGGTAGACTTTCGTTTAGTTTCGTAACGGTATCAATACCGGTAGGCGTGACCTTTGGCGGGGCCGGACTTATTTTTCCGTCATTGAGGTCACGTATGAGTACGGTGTGATTGAATCGGGAGTCTGCTTTTTTCAGCTTTTTGAAGAATACACCCCGGGGTCGTATGATCCTTCTGAACGATGCACTTACCGCGGTAACCGGCAGGTTACTTTCCAGCAGTTGTGTGTACAGTGTTGTGGGCGATCCTTTTACTTTTTTGAGCAGTGGCGAAAAGAACACGATCATATTCTCCGGCTGGAGCTTGCTCACAAAGTTCTCTTTTACTTTTATGGCAAAGTTCATCGAGAACGATGCCAGCATGATCTTCTTGTTCGCTTCCAGTATGGTTTGCACCTGTGCCCAGGCACGCGCCATGTAGTCGTCCTGATTCTTTTGGATAACGTTGGTGCCGAATCCCGACGGAACGCGGCAGCGCGGATCTTTATTAAGCCGGTGCAGCCATCCGGTGTGGTTAATGTCGAGCTCGTGGTGAAGAGCGTGGTTCTCTCCATAGATAGGAGGACTCACAACGGGGTCAATAGCGGTATTGCTTTGCTTTGTCAACTCTGCCGGAAAATTTAAAATGCTTTTAAGTTGGCCAAAGAATGGTTTACTAACGTCCAATGTCTGGGGCCGGGATATGGTTGTGGGTGCTTTCAGCGATCCTTCGAGCCCGATGATCTGCTGGTTGCTGCCCGGAGGAGGGATTGTACCAATATCTGTTCCTTCGGTCATACCGAAACCCGGTGCGGATCCGTCCATATCGCGAATACCGACGCGGCTGTCAATTACACGAGGCTCCAGTAGTTTAACGAGCGATTCGAAGTCTTCCTTCTCTCCGGTGCGAAAATACCACTCATAGTATATCGGCAACTCTACACCATCTGACTCGCCAGTCCACGATGGCTGTTGAGAATCGATATCGGCGGTGTCCTGCCCCAGTCCGGCGAGTCTGCCTGTTTCGAATGCAGGAACAACGAACGCACGGTACGCGGTGTTGGCTTCCAGTTTTCTCGGGCATAGTAAGCGACAGATGATCTTGTCGGCATTGGGGTTGTTAAGGTCATGCAGTGATTTCAGGAATGCCTCGAACTCTGAATCGGCCTCGTGGCCTTCGTTGGTATGTACGTGCGACCATGCCCACGTTTCGGTATGCGGCGGCAGCGCCGCTGCCGACTTCACTGTAACCGTTGGCAAGGGGAGGCGATTATCCTGTCTGGTGAATTCCTGTTCCGCATCGCTGGCCGATTCCCGTAATACAATCAACACTATCCATGGGCGCAGTTTTTGGCCGTTCGCTTTTGCCGGTGTGTAACGCCATGCGAAGTCTTCCTCATAGAACTCGATCAACGGAAAATAGTTGGGTTCATAGTCCGTTACCCAGTTTGCAGGTTCCGTTCGTACAACCATTTTTGGGTTGATGCCGATAACATCGCCGGGGCCAAGCAACGAGAATTTTTTGGGCACCGGCTGTGCGTTCACAGAAACGTCTACAGGTACGGTAGCCCTTTCTTTAACGGTCGATGTGCCCTGGCCGAGGTTGTCTGCCTCGTTGATGTTCGCGGCTATACCTTTTCGCAGCCACGATCCGAATGTATATTTTGCTACTGTAACAGCCATACGCTTTAAAGTTCTACTTGCGACATTACCTGGATATTGCCCTTCAGCGAAGGGTCGTTCTTTATAAGAGAATTGTATAGGTTATACGCCTCGGCTTCTGTTGATGCGGTGAGATCCGGCGCATGCGGTTCGAGGTCGCTTACGTTCACAATGCTGTAACCGGCGTTCACCACGGCAACAGCGGCCGGTGCGTTGTTGGCAATACGCTTACTCACGGAGAAGGAATTTTTGCCGATGGCGCTTCCGCCAACTAAAACGTTGAAGATGTTGACGAACATTTTGATGAGTCCGAACTTCAGTGTCTTCTTTTTGTGAACATAGCTTAGCTCGTAGTTCACTTCCTTTTGCATGGTGTTGCCGCACTGTGAAGCATTGCTGGCCTTAATGGTGAGGCCGCTGGTCATTTTCTCGAACGACTTCCGGGAAAGTTTTTCGCTGTCGTTTAACGTCAGGAAGTTGGCTATGGCAAATTCCTCTTTTACATCTTCGCGGGCACCCAGGTAGTCGAGTGTGAAGAATGTATCATTGAGCGGCTTCTTGTGTCCGAATTTGTTGATCTCGAGGTTGAATGGCACTACTTTCTGGCTCGCGGAGAGAACGCCGAACGGATGGATGATAACCTTGTCTTCCGGAAGCTCGATCTGCTTCAGGGTTACGCTAAGGTTCGTGTTCGCGGGTAGGTCGGCCTTCCAGTTGCGATCGTCGTTCAATGCATCGACTACCAGCTGCAGAATGTCTTCTGTTTCCAGCGGTTGTGATGGTGCATCTTCTCCCCAGGTAACATTAAAGCCTACAGAGATCTCGAAGAACAGAATCGTGAGGCTGGCCTCACCGTTGGCATTCCACGGTGTTGGACCGGAGAGCTCACATCGCACTTTAATGCCTGCAATGGTGCTTTCGCCTGAACGGAGAGCAAGACCTGCATAGATCTGTGCAATGAAATAGAAAGGGTTGAACTGCACCAGGAGGTCGTATCCAATATAACCGTATACATTGAGCCCACATGCCTCGGCATACAGCTCCACGCGTGCGCCGCTCTGCACGGTGTTTGATGTTATCGCGAAGTAGAGCTGTGCGTTGAGACGGGGATTGTCGCCTGATAAAAGCGATAGCGTGATGCGGCGCATGCCTGTAAGGTCGGCGGGTACTTCATGGAAGGCCGGGTGAAATCCTCCTACGGAAATAACGAAGATCGGATCTTTCCATCCGATGCGCAGGGCCATATCGCCCGTGAGTGTAAAGGCGAGTATGCTCGAATCGAAAATGCTTGCATCGAACCAGATCAGGCCCTCGTCGAAATCAATTCCTCCGGCAAAGGCAACCTGTAGTTTCAATATCGGTGCTTCTTTCGTGGGCAGGATGCAGCGTAGCACACCGATGATCACGATGGCCGGCTTGGGTATATCGATAATGATGCCCAGCTCCAGCGAGATGAGTGTCGGGGTGCCCCATCCGATCTTTGCCATCGGCGCGATGATCACGTGCGCCTGTACGATGGGGAAAATGGTTTTCAGGTCGCTGATGATCCGCGTAATGTTGGCCACCACATCCTGCGGAAATAGAATACTGCTAACGGCTCCCGTCTTTACACCGTTGCGCAGAGCGTCAAGATCGGTGCTTCTGTTAACCGCAAGTAGTCCACCCACACCGTTGAGGGTGAAGCCGAAGCCAAGCTGGATCGGTGTAAACTCCGCCGTAATGAGGATGAGCAACGCGAAGCCATCGCTGCCATCGGGCATTTTGGTGTTTATGATGCCTACCGCCTTCAGCGAGATGGTTCCCTGGAAGCTTAGTTCCAATGCACCGAAGTACTCTCCTTTATCGAAATCGAGTCGTAGAAAACCGCCTCCTTTTATCACACCGGAATCGATGGATAGCCCCACGCCATTGGGTGGCTTGAAGCCTATGTCCAACTGTGCCGGACCAAGGTTGCCACTGTTGTTGGGCGGGAAGGAAAATGTAGCGGTAACCCCCATATTTTCAACCACGGCTACCATCGGCCCAAGCGAAGCTTTTATATCGGCACCTACACTTACGGGAATCTTTCCATCGGCAGGTTTCAGCGTTAATGTAAGTCCTTCGAGCGAAACAGGGCCGAGCTCGACATGCGCGGGCAGGCGAATTTCGAGCGCGCTGCTGCCGGAGAAATAGAATCCGCGATTGATGGATACACCCATCAGTAAGCTGAAGTCTGCCTCAATGTGTACCCCCGAAAGCAGGGAGCCGATAAAGCCATCGGCTCCCGATGCATCGAGCACTACTTTGCACTGTTCGAGCGCTGCTTCTATGCCGAGATCGCCGGTAACCTTGCTTGCGGCGGTATCCCATTGAAAGGCACTGTTGATACCTACTTTGATCTTTGTAGCCGTAACGCGACTGCCGGGGCCCTGACCCACGATCATAAAATACGGTTGGCCTGATGGCGGTTCCGCTACGAAGTAAATACCGATCCTTCCTTCGACTGAGCCTGACGGCGGTACGATATCTACTTTGCCAGAGGGCAGAATATACACTGCCGTTTCAGCCTGCATGTTGGCATCGGCGGTCAGGTTCAGGTACCAGTTGTTTTGTATAAACGGAATACGGAAATCGAGCTCGCCGTTGAATTCCGGTTTGATAACTAACTGCAGGCCCTTCTCGGGCGCGTCCAGTTTGGGTTGAAGTGAAAAGAACAGGTACTCCAGCGACGGAATATCGCCCGGGTTCTTAACACGGTTGAAGACGACGGGTAGCCCGATGGTGCTGAAGATCTTGTAGATGTTTTCGATGAGCTTGCGTCCATCGAAAGAAGGCTGGCCCCACTGGTAGAGCGAGCTGAAATAGGTGGCGGGGTTGGTGATGAATTCGCCGATGCGATCGAGGCGCAGGCTTCGTTTGATATATGATGTCTTTGAAATATCCGTGGGGTCCGACGGCACTTCCTGGTATTCGATCAAACCCAAAAGGTTCAAAACATTCGCGAAGATGGGGTAGTGGCCCTCGAGGTGGTAAACTACAAGATATTCAAAAAGCCTTTTTGGTAGCTCTGCGGCAAATGCTATGATCTCGCTGGCATCGACTCCTGAAAACGATCCTGCAATACTGTTCAATTCATTGGCTACTGTTTCGATGTCGATGATAACGTTCGCGATCAGCTCGCCGATTTCGGCAACTTTCGATAGGATCTGTGCGAGGTTCTCGGCATCGATAGCGGCTTTGAGTTCGATGATGAGGTTGGGAATGGCCGTAATGCGGGTGATGACGTCACCCAGTGAGTTGATGAAAGCAGGATGTGAATCGAGCGATTCGGGCAGGCGTAGGCCGAGGGTTGCGAGCGACGCGCGTATGTTACCCGATGCGAATTTCGTTTCCAGTGGCCGTAATGCAGAGGCCAGCTCGCGTGCAATGAGTTCTGCGGTTCCAGGTTGAGAGGGCATTTTTTTGCAGGGGGGTTACATCGTGGTGATCATGAGAATAACATAAAAAGGGTTACACATAGTGATGTGGCGATGCCCATACCAATGAGTATAATGACCGAGCATCCTGATGGCGGCGTACCTCCTGATGGTGGTGGTGGCGGCGCTGGTGCCACGGGGGCGCTCCAGGTCGCTGCATATTTGATCAGCGCGATGACGGCGAATTGAACTTCGCGACGCACTTTCAAATACTGGTTGCTTGACGCTGCCCGCGAAGGCCAGAAATGGCCATCGCTCCGATGCCCGGCTTCAATTGTAAATGCGTGCACCGGAAATACCGAAGGTTTGATGCGTGCGGGGTGGCCGGCTGCCGTTCCGGCAGGATTCCGCTCCATCTGGGTACTGAACACGTAGTCGAGCGAATCGCCTGGTGACGAATAAAGTTCGAACGATTGTTTCACGGCATACGTGCAGCGATTTTGCGCGTGTATATCGCTACCGGCGGCATCGCGTATAAGGTTTCGCATGGCATTGGCAAGCTGTACATGCCGCAGCAATAGATTATACGGTGGCTCCTGAGGAATAAACTCCTGGTACGCCGGATTTGGGGTGCCGTCGTTAAGCGGCCTGCCGCGTTGTGCGGCGATAGGATTTCCAGCAATGTTGTCCCAGTAATCATTGAACTGACTTTTTAATGGATCGGTTGTCTGATTCTCGTTCATGCTCCACGGATAATAGATCTCCCGCGCAGCGGAGTGAACATCAAGAAAGAACTTTATATGTCTTTCGTTCACAAGGTCAATGATATTCCGGACTTCGTTTTCTGGTGTATTGGTTCCATGAAACAAGTTGAAGAACGGGCTGGCAGCATAAGCCGACGAATCCATCGTTACGCTTACTTTCAGATTTGCCGGAATAGATGCGTTAATCGCGGCATTGTGATAGGTTGCAATATTCCATGCCGGCAGAGGAGAGAAATTTCGATTAAGATCCACGCCGATCGCAGGTGTTCCATCCGTGCATGTTCCCAGGTTATTGCGGTTCTTTCTCCAGAAGCTCTTGGGTACAGGCGTAGCGTCGGCCGCATCCATTTGCATTCCGGAGATGTTTCCTGACTGGAGCGAGAAATCCCTTCCGTCGGGATTAACGGTGGGAATGATGTAAAGCTCAAGGTTATTGATCACGCGTCGTACATCGGGAACGGAAAATAACGTAGGTGCTGTTTCATCGAACACTACTCTTCCGACATGTCCGAGGTCATTGGCATCGGCGTTTGTTGTATTCATAACAAACCGCGGGTCCACGTATGGCGTGCCGGCATGAAAACATCGCAGCAGCCGCTGCGCGAAATCGAGTAAGGCGTCAGGTGGTGCCCATTCGCGTGCGTGGATGCCACCCATAATCAGAACGGGAACACGTGTTACCCCAGGCGTTGTGCTCCCTATGCGCAGGCATTTCACAAACCGACTGCCGGCCGTTTGGTGATTCAGGTTAAAAACTGAAACATATCCATTATAATCCGGATTAGCCGCAAGCTGATCCATTTGCGTATTGATCTCCGTGATCGAAAGATATCTTGACATGGTAACGAGGGGATTAGACTATCGCCGTGCCATCGCTGTCGTCTTGCGCTGTATCAAGATGAGCTACAAGGTCACCTGAGGTCTGGTAAGTCTGGACGGTAAAACCCAGCGCCTGTAAACCGGTAATTGCTGCATCTGTGCAAAAGAAGGAGATTGTCCATCTGTTCTCATCGATGCGGGATGTTGTTTGTGTGCCCGGCATAATTCCAGATACCGTGCCGATGCTTTGAACGGCGGTGGTATCGCCTTCGATCGATACATAATTCATAAGAGAGAGGTTCTGTTTTAAATGTAGTACTGATCATTTTCTTGCCGCTAAAGAACTTCGTTGGGAAGAACTATAACAGATTAAATACAAAAGCCCATCATTCTGATCACACAAGATCAGTACGATGGGCTCTTAGCTAAGATAAGAACACTTTCTTAGTTTTGCAATGCGACTTCGATGACCTGCAAGAATGCAGGCTATGCGATCCTAAGAATTTATAAAGTGATTGTCAGCGAATGATGATCACTTGTCAAGATAACTTTACTTTCAACTCTCGCCCTCAGTCCAAGGTTCTCAACCCCCTCTATATTAATCCCCACAATCAGGTATATCTTTCAGCCGATGCCACTTTCGTAAATTTGTTTCAATACTTGCAACAAGTCTATCTTCGGTCTGTATGTTTATGGCGTTAAATCGGTAAATGCATCAGGTTTATTTTTATTTGAAAGATAGTTTTTTAGATTATGTGTTGCCCCATTGGAAACAAAAGCGTTTCCTACTTCCGTATGAAAATCAGAGACTAACACGACCAAAGCCCTAGCCGATAGAGCCTTTGATATTCAGATGAAATCGTGTTTTATTGCACATCTCCGAAAAAAGCCACTATTTTATCCACCGATATAAAGCCCGGTTTTCCGGGCTTTATTTCAGAGTCAAACCGATGGATCCAGTATATGCGTGAAAATAGTTTTGCACATCGTCTCAGTTGAGAATGCACTGTGCTTTTTTGATTTCAATCATATGCCTGACGGAAAGTAGACTCGATGCAAAGGGTTGAGTGATGCTTAACAATCTCCCAATACACTAAACGACCTTGACAAAAACATATGTTTAAATTATCGCTGTTGTTGATGGGAATTATATATTTAACCCCAGGATTTACGGAAGGGCAAAGTTCTCAGTTCAGGACATACAATAATGTGAAATACAGATTTACATTCCACATTCAGAGAACCTGGAAAATTCTATATAGCAAAAACGAAGGCGGGTTTATTTGTATACCGACGACTACAGAAGAAAAGGCAGCGTATAATGATTGTTTCGAAAGTATTGTATTTCGTATGGATTTCTTTGACTACGGGTTGGACTCGACACTTCATGAGCAAGGATATTCAAAAATTGGCGACACTTACTATACAACGGACCGTGTTAACAACAGCGTAAAAACTGAAACCATGAAGGGAAATACATGGACAGGGATCTATCATAATAACGTTTGCGGAATAATGTGCAAAGACAATGGTTTTCATGCTGCCGCTGGACAGTGTGAATTTCTTTATTTCTCAAATGGCAAAGTGACAGTTTGCATTAATACAAATGGAAGACAATTTGATAATAAAGCTTTGAACGAGATAATAAAAAGTTTTGAGTTTTACAGTAAAGGCCAATAGCACGAACACAGCATTCGGTTTGTTAGCAGACTTATAAGTGAAAATAAGTAATGGTTAAGCGAGGCTTATCCATTTACTTATCCTACGGGCAAGCAACGGCTTGCATAAATAATCACAGATATTTTTTTGCCTGTTCGTCCCTGTCGGACGCAAATTCTTTCTGAATATCGCGATTATACGCTGCCGGCAAGTTTTCGATGTGGGCAATCACCTGTTCTTTCTTCAGGTCTGTACAGTACAACGGTGATCCTGGCTGCTGCTTCCATGAGTCCTTTAGCAAGCCATGATCAAAAGCGCTGAAGCCCAAATCATATACAAGATCGATCACTATGCTTTTACTTTTAGGGTTGTCGCCCGAGACGCTGAGGGTCACTCGTTCTCCGGAATCTAACGAACGATTTCCTAATACAGCAAGGCTTTTAGCAAAGATATTGTTAAAGACTTTTATTACCGGTCTTCCGATTTGTTGTTCAACCCATTCGCTTTCTGTGAGCCCGGTTTCTATCTCGACTATAAGACCATCCCTGAAGCTGGGGTAGTAATTGCCCGTATCTATGATCACTGTTTTTTCTGAGACACCTGCAAATAAGTCCTTGGGCAACTTTCTTGTGTTAGCAAAAGGTATGGTAATAATTACGATCTCGTTATTTCGTGCGGCTTCCTGCACAGTGACAGGTTTTGCACCGGTTTCCCGGGAAAGCTCGGAAAGTGTCTCAGGCCCTCTGGAATTAGCAATGCTGACATCGTGTTTAAGTTTCGTTAGTTCGGCAGCCAGCACTTTACCGATATTTCCGGCTCCAATTATTCCAATTTTCATGCGAGTGATGTTTTAGACCGCAAAATCCATTATGGGATCGGTTTAGACAACCGGTGATAAATTTATGCGCATTTTGGAGCCGCTTATCGCTTATCTTTGTTTTTTGTAAAAAGGAGCTATGTATAGGAAGAAGGTGCCATTGACTCTAAGATGCGGAATCAATTTGTTTAATGAGGTCTTATCGGGCAAGTGGAAAACAATGATTATTTTCTATATCTCTGGCGGTCATCAGCGCCCGTCGGATCTGTTACGCTTAATGCCTGATGTAGACAGACGCGTTTTAATGCAACAGTTGCAAGAGATGATGACAAGCGGATTAATAAAGAAAGATGTAGCGTCTGCCAGACCATTGGTAGTTAACTATACTCTTACTGAAATGGGCGAATCATTACTTCCTGTTATTGCGATCATGGAGCAGTGGAGTGAAAAATATAGACATGATCTTGAAAAATATGTTGTGTTAAAAGTTAAGTCTGTAAAACCCATGAAAAATATTCAATAATAGACGAGAGGGGGCCCGTCTATTTATTTTGAAGACACAGGCGATGACGATCTGAAGTATACCCGTATCGTCTACCAGAGCCTGGAGGTTGGCTGTGCTTTATTTTTAATCTGAGGTGCGCAGAAAGATTGCGCATTATCCTTCGAAATTTGTTCCGTATTCAATCAGGTTCAGGACGTAAACGCTCATTATCAATTTATTGCAGACACGGCTGTGCGCGCACCCGAGCGGTTGGTGCCTCTTTTTCGTCAGCTACAGGGTGTTTCGGTTACATTGTAGTCGCCGTGGCAGACAAGGGCCGTCTTTGAAAGAATTCTGGAGGCAGTTAGCCTTACCCCCGTTTTGGCTCAGGTGTCTGCAGCCTTTGAGCTTTATGCGCTGCTTGGTGAAGACCGATTCAAGAAACGCATGGCGAGTCAATTGGCGTCTGCCCAAAGTGTAGAAGTACTTCTGTCTGCGCTCCTGGAGCGACAAGGTACATTGGATGATTATATCGTGGGATTGATTACGCATGAACTGGTGGTGCGGGGATGTGGTCTAAGGCAGCATGCAGCCGCATATAATATGCTGGAGGCAGTAAACCAACGGAGTATATTTCGTGGACTTCCTTTGTGTCCGTTGGCGATGGAAGCGGGTATTGAGTTTCGTCGTTATACTATCGGATCATCAGGGAACGGAATCATTTTCGGGGCGCAGGATGTGGAGTTTGTGGAATTTGCTGATGAGTCTCCCGCAATACCGAATGTGCAGGAGCACGACGGGATTACGTTACCGGTCCACAATTGGGTAGCTCAATCGAATGGTGCTGCAATTGGGTTGAAAGGTGTGTTGTCTGATACCCGGCAACCGCAGGAGGTTCTGGCGGAGCTTGATTTTGGAGATTCTAAGACACGGGAATATAAACTCCGTTCGATCGCGCCCGATGTGGCGTTTCACCAACTCTTTGGTGCTTGTGCAAATGGCGGTGCTTACAGTGGGGGGGAATATGGTGCGGTTGGCAGGCTGTACGCTTTCCTGTCGATGCAAGCATTGACTTCTGCCGGAGACTTTGATTCGGCTGAGGCTACGGAGCGGATCGTTCAGAGATTTGACTGGTATGAATTCAGCCTGGATGTTTGGTTTTTTAATGAGTGGTTGGATATCGGTATCCTGGCCATGGAAAAGGACGGACGGGCATTTGGGCTACTGGCAGGTACGGATACGGACTAGCAATGCTAATTTGTATTGTAAGGCCGCCATCGACGACGAGATTTTGTCCGGTGACATAGGAGGATTTATCCATGGCCAGAAAACCAATTATGGCGGCAATTTCTTTACGACCGGTTATTGATGTTCGCAAATAGCGTAGCTGCTACTCAATCTTGATGATTGATTTTCGTTCAGGATGTTTTGAAATATTTTTTGATTGGTTTCAGTGTCTTTGGTTGCTATTACCGAATCGGTGGAAAATGCTAAAAGTGCCTCATCTACGGACAGCGTCCCTTCGGCGGAGTCTTTCCGTCCGCCAAAGGCGAAGGAATCCGGCCCACGTTGGCATTGGCTGTTGATGTTGATTCTGCCGACCTGCATATTCAGCTTGTCTATCAGTTCACCTATACTGGTTATGTCTTCGCCGAATATGCTTACCTGTTGCCCATAGGGAGATTCTGTGATATCGTTTACGGGCTCGTTCAAATCTTTGAATGTAACGATCGGTATGATCGGTGCAAATTGCTCTTCATGGAAGATGTCCATGGATTTATTAACGGGATACAGAACGGTGGGCTTCACCAGTGATTTAAAACTAATGCTTTCTCCTGGTGTTCGATTGATGATTGAAGCTCCTTTTGCGACGGCGTCCGTTATTATACGTGCCACATAAGCGGGTTTGTCCGGTTCTGCAAGCGGTGTAATCATAGTTCCTTTTTCCCAGGGCATTCCGATCCTGAGCTTGTTCACCTCGTCGATTAACCTGTTGTTGAATATCCCGACGATGTCCGAATGAATGAAGAGTATCTGGAGTGCGGTGCAACGCTGGCCATTGAATGACAGTGCTCCTGCAACACATTCTTTCACAGCCAGCTCGATATCTGCATCAGGCAGCACAATAGCAGCGTTTTTCGCATCCAGTCCAAGCACAGCTTTGAGCCTGTTTGATTTTGGATGGAGCTTTTTGAGACTATCTGCCACTTTACTACTACCGATGAATGCCAACACATCGACTTTTCCACTTTGCATCAGACCTGGAATGATGTCTCTACCACGGCCATATACTGTGTTTATCACTCCTTTCGGAAATACGTTTGCAAAGGCTTCAAGCAGCGGTGCAAACAGCAAGGTTCCGTGTTTGGGCGGCTTGAACAGTATGGTATTTCCCATGATAAGCGCCGGAATGAGTGTTGTAAAGGTTTCGTTCAGAGGATAGTTGAAAGGCCCCATGCACAACACGACGCCAAAGGGTACTTTGCGATTATGGCCCATGAAGTTGTTTGAAATAACAACCCTAAGGTTACGGTTATTCAGACGGCTTGCAGCCTTGATTGTTTCCCGGATGTAGTCAACGGTTCGATCAAATTCCCTTTCCGCATCGACTACCGTTTTGCCGATTTCCCAGACTATCAGTTTTACTATCTCCTGGCGCTTTTCGATCATTTGTGTTGTAAACGCTTCAAGTTTGTCTATGCGTTCCTGCATGCTCATAGCGGGCCAGTTGCCCCGGCCGTACATGAACGCATTGTGTGCTGCGAGAAGAGCTTCTTCACCTTCACGCCATGTAGCCAGCGGGTAGCTTCCCGCTACAAGCGGTTCCATCACGTCTTCAGTTTTGCGGATCTGAATGGGGGAAGTTACCGTGTGTACGGGGCCGTGCCAGTTCCTTAACTCTCCATTGATAAGTATCGCGGTCTGGTGCAGCGGAGTGTTTATCCGGATACTCTCGGGGATTTGATCAATGGCAGGAAATAATCCTGCCATTGAGTTTGTTTGGATGTTGCTCATAACACTTTGTGTCGGGAGATCTTTACAATTGAGTCATGCCTCCGTCGGCTACCAGGTCAACTCCTGTTACGTAGCTACTGTCGTCGGAGGCGAGGAAGAGCGCGGCGGAAGCAAGTTCTTCTGGCTGTCCAATGCGCCCCAGTGGGGTGAACTGAGCAAACATTTCCCTGGCTTGGGCTGCTTCTTCAGGTGTTTTAAACTGTCCGTCTACGATAGGTGTGTCTACAGCACCCGGACTGAGCGTATTGACGCGGATGCCACGGTCTTTTAACTCGGCTGCCCATGCTTTTGTGAAATAACGGATCGCTGCTTTGGTAGCGCCGTATGTCACATACTGAGGAAATCCTTTCAGGTACACGCATGATCCTACCAATACGATGGAGGCTTTGTTATTGAGAAGGGGCAACGCTTTCTGCACGGTAAAGAATGTTCCCTTTGCATTTGTATCGAAAGTCTTGTTGAAATGTTCAGACGTCACTTCCGGACTGTACTTTATTTCGACAAAACCTGCGTTTGCCACGATGATATCCAGGCTTCCCTTCTCTGCTTTAACCGTTGCGTAAAGGTGGTCGAGGTCTGCGAGATTTGAGATATCACCTTTTATAGCGCGGGCGTTAGGGCCGAGTTGGGCGAGTGCTTTATCTAGCTCGGTCTGGCGCCGCCCTGTAATAAACACGTATGCACCTTCGTCTATAAATTTTTTAGCGGTTGCAAGGCCTATGCCGCTGCTGCCCCCGGTAACGACGGCAACTTTATTTTTTAACTTTGACATGAATAGTTAATCTTTTGTGTTGAAAATTTCTTACAGATCTCTCAGTCCACCATCAAGGAGGAGCTCTGTACCGAGCATGAAGGCAGATTCATCTGACACCATGTAAAGCGCGGCAGCGGCGATTTCATCCGGGCTGCCGACGCGTTTGACCGGCGTGAAGTTGCCCATCGCTTCCTTCATTTGTTTTGCTTCCTCAGCAGTAGACGTTAATGTGCTGAATACCGGTGTATCAGTAGGGCCAGGGGTAAGGGTGTTTACCCGAATCTTTCGATCCAATAAGTCAGCGGAGAAGCTTCTTGCCAGGGAGCGTACTGCAGCTTTGGTTGCAGCGTAGGCGGAGTGATTGGGGAAACCTTTTCCATTAACGGTGGAAGAGATCAGGACGACGGACGCGCCATCTCTGAGTACCGGTAATGCTTTCTGAACGGAAAAGAATGCACCCTTGAAGTTAATGTCGCTCACTTTGTCAAACTGTTCCTCGGTGAAGCTGGTTACGGGGCCTAAAATATAGACACCGGCGTTTACGATAAGCGCGTCGACTTTGCCCAGTTTATCGCCAACTGTTTTGTATATGCGTGTAAGATCACTGAGCACAGACACGTCGCCCTGAATTCCCAGAGCGTTGGGACCGATCTCTTTTACTGCTTTATCCAGAGCCGCCTGATTGCGGCCTGTGATGGCAACTTTTGCTCCCTCCTGTGCAAAGCGTTTTGCAATACTCAATCCAATGCCGCTGCTACCTCCGGTAACGATGGCTACTTTGTTCGATAATTTTTCTGACATTTTGTGTTTTTTATAGGCACAAAATTGTCGAGTCGGCGGGGGATGGAACGATGAACTATCTTACAAAATACGTGTGAACCAGTTCACGTTTAGCGGTGTGTTGCTCTGGATATTTCCGGAGAATTTAGTCGGCTCTTTTACGAACTCTGTGGTTTCTGATTTTGGATAGGAATTCACGTGTCATGTTTAGATATGATGCTAACACGTAGAGCGGTAGTCGCTGCACGACCTTGGGATATTTTTCTCTGAATTCGTTGTATCGTTCTTCGGCGTTTTGAGTCAGGTTCGAAACGATACGCCGGGCATAGAAGGCTGCTGATTTCTCTGCCATCATTCTAAACAGGGTCTCCAATTGATGGCCTGATGCTTTAAGTTTTTGCTCGGATTGGAAGTCAATCTGGAGCGTAATACTATCTTCGAGCGCCACTACAAATTGTGTAGCCGGAGTCTGATAGATGTAGCTGTTGTAGTCTGAAATCCACCAGTCGTCGATGGCGAACTGGATCGTCACATCGTTTCCCTTTTCGTCGATGACATAGGATCGAAATGCGCCTTTCAAAACGTAAATGCGCTGTTGAGCAACGAATCCGGGCTGTATAACAAATTGCTTTTTCCTGACCTTCACAACCTTGAAGCTTGTCACCAGTTTCTCCAGGTTTTCAGGTGAAAGCGAGACTTTTTTAGTAACATTTTCGATAAAAGGTTCAATTGATTCCATCGATAAATTTTGACTTGGATTAAGGCCCCGGTAGATCGTATCGCGCGCGAATACTTGCTGATGTTGGCAAGAAAGGCTGTCGTTTAGCAAAATTATAAAAAAGAGCAATCTGATCTATGGATTATTTATGTGAACCAGTTCACGTTTTGTTGGGATTTATCTTTTGACTTTTGCCAGGGGCAGTGCTCCGAACCAGTAGTGGTTACGGTATCACGTTGCTGTGTGTATCGAAACTTTGGAAACGACGAACGACGGCCATGGATCTTGCTTTAAGCGTGAATATGCGCCGGGTGAAATCTGTTTATGTTGTCGTCTGTCCGACACACCGATCCGACAGAAGCGTGTTTCTTGAGTTATTGAAGATTGGAGGCACAACTCCTTATAAGGACAAGCGAATTAAACCCAATAAACTTTATTCAATAATAATTTTGTGAGATTAACAGCAAAAATTCATGGCGTTTTGGATTACATGGTGGTTGCCTTTCTGTTTGCTTCCCCCGTCATATTTAGATTGCCAACAACCACTGCACTTTGTACTTACGCAATAGGTGTGATTCATCTGGTCTTGACGCTGACAACCGATTTTCCTATGGGAGTTTTTAAGATCATTCCTCTTAAGATTCATGGGATGGTTGAATTGATTGTTTCCATTTCTTTGGTAGGAATTGCTTTTTTGTTGGAACGGTATGATGGGCCAGTGGCCTACTATTATTATCTTGGATTTGCTTCTGCTGTGTTCATAACGTGGTTAATTTCTGATTATCGGAATGCAGATGCATGACAAATGCCATTTGGCAGACTACGTGCATGAGTAAGTAGGAGCTGGGGCGGGAAAAAAGGCGTCCAGTCGGGTTATTAAGGGTCGGTTGACCCTTTTTTTTGTGTCTGGTTATCAGTGATTTATGGAAATTTGGTGGCATTTCCCGAGCTGACAACAAAAAAATTGTTCCTGATACCACAGCTGCTACAGATCCACTAAATCGATTGTGTGGCGACACCTCGTTATGCATTTTCCCCTAATTTATTACCCATCCTAGTCTATAATAATGCTCTTATCTATATTTCCAATTCTTTAACGTCCCTGGAATTTTAAATTGGAAACCTCTTCTGTAAAGATTGTTTTGGCGAGGCTGCTTTCCTGGCTTTCTTTTTTTTATTTTCTGTATTTGGTAGTTATGCTGATCAGCATGGTTGTTGTCAGCCATTCCAGTTTGATATCGTGGTTTGCCACTCAATATCCGGATGCCTATTTGGTACGTGATTATAGCAGTCTCTATTTTACGGCATCGCACTACGCGCACGTACGACTGGTCGCACCATTCTTAATTTCCCTTCTTCTTTTAGCTGTTTTCGTTTTCATTTTGAAAAGAAAAAGGATCGAATTTTTTTTCGAAGACTTAATAAGTGACGTCGGCACACTCGTCAGAATTGTTAAAAATTCATTTACCAATCTGTCTTTTACGCACAAAATAATACTTGTCGCCTGCTTTATTTTGCTACTGGCGGTTAAAGTTTATCTTTTTGCCACGCTCCCTTATCAGGTGGATGAGGTGTTTAACTTTGTTTTCTTCATTGACAAGGGGCCATTGCACATCAGTATGTTTTCAAACAATCATGTGCTCTACAATATTATCGCGTTCTTCTGGTGGAAATTGGTGGATGATCCCCTGCTGGCATCTCGTATTACCAGTATCTTATCGGGCATGCTCATTCACACATTAGTCTATGGCGTGGCAAAGTATTTTTATGATTTTAAAGCTGCGCTATTCGTTCTCCTGTTTACCGGTCTGACATTTTGGACTAATATCTATAGCGTAGAGGGTTATTCATACATCCTGATGACATTGTGCCATCTTGTAAGTATTATTTCTTTGATTCTTTATTTTAAAGATCAGCATCGAGGATACGCGCTGTATATTTTTAGCTGTGTACTTGGATTTTATTGCAGTAAATTGTTCATTATTCCGTTCATGTCAACGGTATTGGCATGGGTGTTTGTGGGGATATACCGGGGTCAAAGAAGAGATTTTATAACGATCATTCATGCTACCCTATCTGTTCTGTTTTTATCCGCATTGCTCTATCTGTCGATGGTACTCTGGTCGGGCATTGGTGCTTTCTTTGTTACAAGTATTTCACCTCACGAGTTGGTCAAGGGGATTCCGTCGCTTATCGAAATTTTCAGTGTGATGACAGAGGTAAATAGCAAGAGCTATTTGCTGACAGGAACGGTTTTACTTTCGGGTGGTCTTATATTTTTTAAGGAAATTGATGAAAGGCTTAAGATTTTCATAGTATTAAATATCACTATGATTTTTTCGATCATTTTATTCATCCTCATATTTCATGTTTACCCTCCAAGTCGGGTTTTTATTTATACGAATACTATTTTTTACATTTTACTTTCTGTTGCGCTGCTTACCATAGTGGGAAAGATGCCAATTTTCAGGCCACTATATATAAAATTGATGCTTGTAGCACTTGTATCAATAAAAGCATGGGGCACTATATACATATCAAGCAATGGTTGGCAGAACAGCCCGGGCAGCTTGCAAGATCATTATTTCTATGAGCGACTTGCGGCACGTGCAAAAAGTATTTTGATATGTCAGCCTAAGATCATATTCACCGACCGGCAAGATGAATACCTTAATTTCTATTTGAGGCTGGCTGCAATCCGTGAAGGGAAAAAATTGATCTTTAGCTATGACCCCGATGATTTGCCGAAATGCGACGTTGCTATTTTGCACGATACGATCATGACTAGCGAGTGTCATGTTCTTATTGAAGAGGGGAGAAGCGAGTTTGGTCGTATCTATTTGCATGAGGATCACTTGCCGAGCAGCAGTTGGACGTACTGGGTCAGCAAAGGGGCAAAAAGTATCCTTTGAACTCCTGGCGGAGTAATTGGAATAAGCTCAGTGCCTATTTTAATATGACCCGGCTATATAACGATTCCTGTGTTTTCATCATTTCCAAGTACTACCTCACCCACCCAAAAGCAAAATCTCGAACCTTTGACCCCGGCTATTTTTGAGGTCAATCTTAAAAACCATACATACCACCCGAAACGGAAATTTGCTCTCCTGTGATCCAGGCTGCATCATCGGAAGCCAGGAATACCGCAGCTTTCGCAATATCTGCAGGCTGTCCTCTGCGGCCAAGCGGTGTTTTTTCGACAAACATCTTTTCATACTCACTGCCGGCAGTAACGCCCGCACTGGCTGCACCTTCTGTTTCCGTAGCACCCGGCAAAATAGAATTGATGCGGATGTTCCTTACCCCCAGTTCTTTCGATAATGCAATGGTGAAAGCATCTAATGCCGCCTTGGTTGAAGAGTATAATGATGCATTGGGAAGCGGGTATTTACTTGCCCCGGAACTGATATTGATGATATTTCCACCCTTATTGCCAAAAAGTTTGAGAGCTGCCTGGATAGTCAATACAGGCCCTAACACATTGACGTTAAAACTTTGGTGGAAGTCCTTTGCCGAAATTTGTTCAATAGGTGCATATCCCTGAGATACCGCGTTATTTACTAAAATATCCAGCTTGCCGAAAGTATGCTCGGTTTCTTTAAACAACCTGATCACATCGGCTTCGTTCGATATATCGGCCTGTATTGCAATGGCTGCGCCGCCATTATCGGTTATCGCTTTAACCACTTTGTCTGCTCCTTCTTTGCTGGAAGCATAATTTACAACAACCTTTGCGCCTGCTGCTGCAAAGTGTTTGGCGATAGCAGCACCTATTCCTTTGGAAGCACCGGTAACTACCGCTACCTTGTTTTCTAATTTACTCATGATTTTTATTATTGATTATATTGAAGTCCTTCAGATTTTTTCCGTTCTGAATTACACTTCAAAATTGGTGCATCTTAACGACCTGCATTTTGATACAGATCATTAAATACACACCACAAATGTCACCTCAAAGAGGTGACTTAAATCAAGAAATCACGGTAACTTATTATAAGACAATAATTTAATAAAGCGATTAAAAATCAAAGATGCAGAAAGACCACAACGGTATGCATATCCAGCCATTGATCAGTCGGATATTTTTTTCTTTATTCTGCTTAAAGTTTCAGAGGATAAACCAAGATAAGAAGCGATCATGTTTTGCGAGAACCGCTGCAGAAAATGAGGATAATTGCTGACCAATTCCTCGTAGCGCTCTTCAGCCGAATAGTTAATAGCCTGCATTCTTTTCTGGGTTGCAATGGTGTTGTTTTGACTGATTACGTTAGACATCGCTGAAAAGGCGGGAATGTTCTTAAGAAATTCTTCAATTTCCGCGTTAGTTGATTGCAGGACCTCCAAATTCTCCAGCGCCTCAATATTGAAGCGGCTTGGCGTTAACAGGTAAAAGCTTTCAAAATCTGTCAGCCACCAATTTTCCACAGCCAATTTCAGTATATGTTCATGTCCGTTTTCATCTACCGTGAAGGTCCTGGCAGACCCTTTTACAATAAACCCGATATATTTACACACGTCCCCTTGCTGTAAAAAGTATTGCCGCTTTCGAAGTTTTCTGGGTTTAAAATGAATCGTCAGCAAATCCTTATCTTCCTCCGATAACAGTTTGCCTGATATTTTTTGAATGTAATCGAAAAATGCTTCAAAATTGGACATTATATGAGTATTTAACGCTTTCGCAATTTACTCAAGATGCCTGAAAAAGAACACAAATAAGCAAAGCACACCCCTGTAAAACGTGTGGGCTCGCCCGATGAAACTAACACATCTTTTCCGCACCACCATTGCTTTTGTAATGGTGGTTACTATATCGACATATAAAATCAGTTACTTGCTCTATGTTGCAAAGATGTCATGTTAGTTTGTCTAATTAAAGATGGAACAATTCTCTGACCATGGGGTCTGCCAGTATTCCGGCAGCAAGGCCTTGTTTATCTTTCAACTTTTTATAGGGCTGGTTGGTGAACAAATCGAAATAGCGATGCTCCAATAAATAGTTCAATTGTTCATTTTTATGTTGCGCTACGGATGCTATTGATTCTCTGACGTTATCGTAAAATTGATTTGTTTCAGATGAAACCAATCCTTCGTTGATCATTCCCTTTGTTTTTTTGTGGCACCGGCACGGATTATCTGGATTGATTAGTCCACATTTATTATCCATAAATTAAAAAAGATCCGCCTTCGCCCTTGAAAGTTGCTTACGGAAATTTTCCTGTGTTATTTCCAGAACCTCAGCACCGATATTAGAACGTAAGTTAAAAATACCTCCTAAGATCAGGACCATGCGTTGTTGCCGGTCAAGACACGTAGCCAGGGATATAATGATGGTCGATATGGAGGCGATCAGATCGTTCATATATTAAATTGCTTGTTAGGAGATCACTCATGTATGGCAAAGGGGCCTTTGATGCAAAGATAAAAGCCCATCTTCAGTCTTGTTAGCAACAAGACTGAAGATGGGCTTCATACTAAAAATAGCGAATGTTGCTTATAATTCAAACTACCGGATATGTTGCGTGGTAATCCAGCTTCTCATCGGCCTTGTCGATGGCGTTTCCGAATGCTTTTTGATTCACAGGGGTGGAGCCTAGGTCAACGATAAAGCAAGGTAGATTATATTGTCTGGTTGGCTTGATATTATGAATATAAACAACTTAATTAAGTCAAACTTGTACCAACGCTAACTATGACGGCTATTATTTTTCGCTCAAATATTTTATGGCTTGTTTTTTTCTTTTCAATTTTCAACGACCCCCTGCAAGCGCAAACCACAATTATTAATCCGATTCTGGCGGGTTTTTATCCCGACCCGAGTATCGTAAAGGTGAATGCCGATTATTATCTGATCAATTCAACATTTGCTTACTTCCCAGGCATCCCGGTTTTTCATAGTAAGGACCTGAAGAACTGGAAGCAGATCGGCAATGTTATCAGCCGGCCTTCGCAGATGACGTTTATGGGCGATCGCATGACCAGGGGACTATTTGCCCCGGCCATCAGCTATCAAAACGGTACCTACTACGTGACCTGTACTCTCATTGATAAAGGTGGCAATTTTGTGGTTACCGCAAAAGATCCGGCAGGGCCGTGGAGTGATCCTATCTGGCTGCCGCAAGTAAAAGGGATAGACCCTTCTTTGTTCTTTGACGAAACCAGGGCTTATATTTTGTATAACAGCGATGCCCCGGAAAACAAGCCGCAATACTCTGGTCATCGCACGATACGCATGTACGAGTTTGACCCGCTGAGCTTAAAAGTAGTGGGGGAGGAAAAGATACTTGTAAATGGAGGAGTTGACATCAGCAAGAAGCCGGTATGGATCGAAGGGCCACACGTTATGAAGGCCAACGGTTGGTATTACCTTTATGCCGCGGAGGGTGGAACATCGGTGAACCATTCCGAGGTCGTTCTTCGCAGCAAGTCGGTGTGGGGGCCTTACTTACCTTACGAGCAAAATCCTATTCTTACGCAGCGGGATTTACCATCCGATCGCAAGGATCCGATTACTTCGGCAGGCCACGCACAATTTGTAGAAGGTCCTGATGGTAAGCTCTATGCGGTTTTTCTCGCCGTAAGGCCTTACGCGGACAATTATTACAATACAGGGCGTGAGACATTCATTGCACCGGCAGAATGGAAGAATGAGTGGCCCGTGATCAATCCAAACAGCAAAGAGGTTCAGTACGCCTATACCGCAAAATATAAGGAGATCAAGCAGGAAGGTTCGCGACCACAGAGCGGGAACTTTGAATACACGATGACCTTTGAGAAGGGGCTGGATCCTGCGCTTCTATTCTTGCGCACCTATGATAGCACCTGGTTCAGGACATCTTCTGCAAAAGGGCTTACCTTGAAACTTAAACCGGAAACCTGTATGGAGCTTGGCAACCCCGCATTCATAGGGAAGCGTCAGCAGCACATGAACTCGGTGGCAGAAACTACCATCGATTTTGTGGCAAAATCAGATAATGAAAAGGCAGGCATGGTCATTTTTCAGGATGAAAAACATTTTTATTACCTATGCAAATCGGTCGATCAGGGCAGGCCGGTAGTACAGCTTTTTAAAAGCAATGAAGATGAAAAAAAGCTCATGGAGCTTATGGTACAGCAACCTTTGGATAATCAATCCGGCACAACTGGTGTTCGTATCGATGTGCAAGGAGGACAGTGCAGCTTTTATTACGCTCTTCACGGGAAGGATTGGAGGTTGCTCCTGGACAAGGTGGATGCCATGTATCTTAGCACCCAGGTAGCTGGAGGATTTATCGGATGTGTTTTTGGATTATATGCTACCTCATCAGGAAAAGAAACCTCCAACGAAGCCTCTTTCAGGAAACTCTATTATCGTGGCCATGACCCTATATATAAATGACTATTCATGTGCGACTGAGTTGAGGAGATGCCGGCAATTATGAAGGATTAAAATAAACACTGCGTCATGCGTAAAGCGCTCATTCTGATAACAACAATTCTGAGTAGTTCATTACCGATCGGGGTGATATGGGCGCAAAGCTCCTTATATAAAAATGTCTTTCCGCTTGGCGAGGTGATGTTGTTGGATGGGCCTTTTAAACATGCCCGTGATCTTAACCTGGATGTAATTTTGCAATATGATGTGGATCGCTTGTTGTCGCCGTTTCAAAAAGAAGCGGGATTACCTGAAAAAGCATCAGGCTATCCAAATTGGGAAGGACTGGACGGCCACATCGGAGGACATTACCTTTCTGCATTGGCTATGAATTATGCGGGCACCGGAAATGCTGCTTGTAAGAAGAGAATGGAGTATATGATCGGTGTGCTTGGAATCTGTCAGGATGCCCATACAAAGCATTCTGCAGTGTGGGGCGTGGGTTATGCAGGGGGCGTGCCCCGTAGCCAGGAGATCTGGTCCACGTTAAAGGACGGTGATTTCAAAGCTTACCGTGCAGCGTGGGTGCCCTGGTACAATTTACATAAGATGTATGCCGGATTACGGGATGCCTGGATATACGCGGGAAATAAGGATGCCAGGCGTATATTTTTGAAATTCTGTGATTGGGGTATACAGATTACAGCCTCGTTGACAGAAGAGCAGATGCAATTCATGTTGGATATGGAGCATGGTGGT
>Ga0247762_1000096_pt1 | contig 37786 bp, 26 predicted proteins | sample UWRJL081202R4_FD_181016 | JGI IMG/M metagenome (GOLD analysis project Ga0247762, IMG submission 181016) | Plant litter microbial communities from Arlington Agricultural Research Station in Wisconsin, United States - UWRJ-L081-202R-4 | ecosystem: Environmental > Terrestrial > Plant litter >...
TAATCCTTTTTTTATCTGTAACCCTACGGTCGCACCGCGGTCGGTATGGCTTACAAGTGTATCGGTCTGTTTTCTGTTGCTGCAAGACATGCTTCTTTCACCGCTTCCATATACGTAGGGTGAGCATGCGACATGCGGGATACATCTTCTGCCGAAGCACGGAATTCCATTGCTGTTACTCCTGCAGCGATCATATCTGCGGCGCGCGCACCGATGATGTGAACACCCAGGATCTCGTCGGTCTGCTTATCTGCCAATATCTTTACGAGGCCATCGGTATCCATACTTGCTCTTGCACGGCCCAATGCCTTGTAAGGGAAGCTTCCGGTTTTATAAGCGCGACCGGATTGTTTCAGTTGCTCTTCGGTATATCCCACGCTCGCTACTTCCGGCCATGTGTATACTACGCCAGGAATAAGCAGATAGTTGACGTGAGGCTTTTGACCAGCAAACTGCTCGGCAACATATACGCCTTCTTCTTCGGCTTTGTGCGCCAGCATAGGGCCTTTCACTACGTCACCGATCGCGTAGATGTTATCTACTTTGGTTTTAAGATGTCCGTCTACCGGTATCTGTCCACGCTCGGTTTCGATGCCCACACGTTCGAGGCCAAGGCCATCGGTGTACGGTCTGCGGCCAATGCTCACCAGAACATAGTCGCCTTTAAGCTCCAGCGCGTTGCCGCCATTCTTAGGTTCGGCTTTTACTATAACCTCGTTGCCCTTATTCTCAACCGCGGTTACTTTATGACCCAGGAAAATGTCCATACCTAATTTCTTTGCAACCTTCTGAAGCTCCTTGCCCATCGTTCCATCCATAGTAGGAATGAGGCTGTCAAGGTACTCCACAACTGTTACTTTAGAACCTATACGGGCATATACAGAACCAAGCTCCATGCCGATCACACCACCACCGATAACGATGAGGTGCTTAGGTACTTCCTTGAGCTCGAGTGCTTCCGTGCTTGAAATGATACGCTTCTTATCGAACGCCGCGAAAGGCAGCGGTGTAGGCTTCGAGCCGGTAGCGATGATTACTTTTTCAGTAGTAAGTGTAGTCTCTTTGCCGTCGGCAGCGGTAACCTTGATGGTGTTCTTGTCAACAAAAGAACCGACACCTGTATGAACATCGATCTTGTTCTTCTTCATCAGGAAAGCGATACCGTCTACGTTGGCCTTCACAACGTCGCCCTTCCGCTTGATCATTTGCGTGAAGTTCACCTGTGGTGCCGGTATGTCGATACCATGTTCTTTAAAGTGATCGCGCGCATTGAGAAAATGCTCGGAAGAATCGAGCAGTGCCTTGGAGGGAATACAGCCTACGTTAAGGCACGTACCGCCAAGAGTGGTATATTTTTCAATGATAGCCGTTTTAAAGCCAAGCTGTGCACAGCGAATAGCGGCTACATACCCTCCGGGGCCGGAGCCAATAACAATGACGTTATATTGCATAAAGTGTTTTTTTATTCAAAGATTTCGTAGGCCTCGATAATGTCCAGGTAGACACCGTCGAAACCTGCATTGATGATTTTCGAAGTATACGATTCCGGATTTCCGTATATAACACGCTTCCAGTCCGCTTCCCAATACTTTACCGTATAGTTTCCAGGCCAGTCAGGATTAACCTTATATACAAGGCTTTGCGATAACGTAGGCCAGTAATACCGGTAATCTTCCGCCTCGCCGATGCTCATATAACAAAGCACGATACGGCTGCCTCCATTGGCCTTCGTATGAAGCGACGCTACATCGCCGGCCGTAAGCGCTTCGTCCTGAAAATACATATCGACCAGCAGCACATCGTAATTCGTGGCGCGCAGCGCGTTCAGAAAAGCTGCCTTATCGGAATAGTTCGCAGGGTTGAGTAAGTAAAGGAAATTGGAAGCATCCCTGAGCGATGTGATGGGACGATCGTTAACGCGGGGAATGGGTTGAGGGTATACAGGAATGGATGTAAGCTCACGCGTATTCGCAGCGAACGACAAATAACCAGCCGCCAGGTTTGCCGCATACGAATCATCGACATGCGATTTGGTAACACAATAATCGGTTACCATAACCGTCTTGCCATGCGCCAGCGCCACATCGCACAACGCCTTCATGGCATTACGGTCAGCCGTGGGTGTGGCGACATCGTCAGCCGTATAACCATAGAGCAGGTCTTCACGGCCGGTGGCGTCGATAGCATTTATATAATTCGTTGCAGGTGTACCGTTGGGCTCGCCGTTGTCGGTAAGGATTTCCTGGCCATTCTGAGGGATGATAAGAAAGGCTGGCTTTTGCGTTTTTGCATACACAGAGATGCCGACGACAAAGTCTCGCATCTCCTGGCGGAAATCCAGGTCAGGAACAGCCTGCGTATCATCGTCATCTCCCGAACACGAGAGCATGACAACGATAAGCAGGCTTTCAAGAATGAGCTTAGATGAACGGATCATCCGGTTCAATTAAACACCGAGGATCAATCTTCCCGGATCTTCAAGCATTTCTTTCACACGCACCAGGAAGCTTACCGACTCACGACCGTCGATAATGCGATGGTCATAAGAAAGCGCTACGTACATGATGGGGCGAACCACCACCTGACCGTCTTTCACTACGGCGCGCTCAACGATGTTGTGCATACCGAGGATAGCCGCCTGCGGCGGGTTGATGATAGGCGTAGACAGCATCGATCCGAACACACCACCGTTGGTGATGGAGAAGGTTCCTCCTGTCATTTCTTCAATAGACAGCTTGCCGTCTCTGCCGCGTGTAGCCAAACGGATAACTTCGCTTTCGATCTGGGCAAAGCTCAACAGTTCAGTATTGCGGATTACAGGTACTACCAGACCACGGGGCGTAGATACCGCGATGGATACATCGCAGTAGTCATGGTATACAATTTCATCCTTATCGATAGAAGCATTCACTGCGGGAAACTCCTGCAGCGCAGCGCATACAGCCTTTGCGAAGAAAGACATGAAGCCGAGGCCTACACCGTTCTTTTCTTTGAACTTATCCTTGTACTTGTTGCGCAGATCCATGATAGGCTTCATGTCTACCTCGTTGAACGTGGTAAGCATAGCCGTTTCGTTTTTCACTGACACCAGGCGCTTGGCAATGGTCTTACGCAGCGATGTCATTTTCTCTCTGCGCTCACCACGGCTGACACCGGAAGCTATAACCGGAGGGCCGGCAGGAGCCGAAGGCTTGCTTTCTGCTTTAGCCGCTGGTGCAGAGGCCGGTGCCTTCTGAGCACCCTGAGCATCTTCTTTTGTAATTCTTCCACCTACGCCAGAGCCCTGAACCTGGTTGGCAGCGATGCCTTTCTCGTCAAGGATCTTGGAGGCCGCAGGTGATGGATGACCCGCTGCATACGTCTTGTCGCCACCACCCGATGCAGGTGCTGTAGCGGGAGCAGCTTTAGCCGGAGCGGCTGCACCGTCTGCTACTTCGATGCGGCAGATAAGACCGCCGATCGGCAAGGTTTCTTTTTCTTTGGCTACGATGCGCAGCACGCCTGTAGCTTCAGCCGGTAGCTCGAACGTTGCCTTGTCTGATTCTACTTCTGCTATAATGTCGTCGGTTTGAACGAAGTCACCGTCTTTCTTAAGCCATGTAGAGATCGTTACCTCGGTTATGGACTCACCCACGGCAGGAACTTTCATTTCTTTAACGCCGCCGCTACCTGCAGCGCCTTTGGCAGGCTGTGCAGTAGGCGCAGCTGCTGCAGCTTGTGCTGGTTGTTCTGCCGGCTTGGATTCTGCAGCTTTACCGGAAGGCTCGATCTCGCAGATCACCTCACCGATAGGTACTGTTTCTCCCGCCTGTTTTTTGATTTTCAGAACGCCTTCGCTCTGCGCGGTAAGTTCAAAGGTAGCCTTGTCAGACTCGAGCTCGGCAATAACCTCGTCGAGTTTAACAACGTCGCCATCCTTCTTTAACCAGTTGGCAATGGTTACTTCAGATATGGACTCCCCAACCGCGGGAACTTTGATTTGTAATGCCATGCAATATCTTTTTGGATGTTAGAGTTAGATTTCAAAAGCCTGGTTAACGATCTTCTCCTGCTCAACTTTGTGAACTTTAGAGTAGCCGGTGGCCGGTGATGCGCTAGCCTTGCGCGACACAAAGTCAAGTCCGTATTTCGGCATCATTCGCTGAATATACGAAAGCGGCCCCATATTAGCAGGCTCTTCCTGAGCCCAGACCAGTTTGGCATCTTTGTATTTCTTGAGCACGTTCTTAAGCTGCTTTTCCGGGAAAGGGTGAAGCTGCTCGATACGTACGATGGCTGTATCCTTACTCTTGCGCTTCTGTTGTGCTTCGGCCAGATCGTAATATACCTTACCGCTGCAGAGAATAACGCGTTTCACATCTTTCGCTGTAACTGTAGCGTCGTCCAGCACCTCGTTAAATGAGCCCGAGGTGAACTCCTTCAGCGGCGAAATAACCGCCGGATGACGGAGCAATGACTTAGGCGAGAATACCACGCAAGGTTTACGGAACTGCCATGTAACCTGGCGGCGCAGCAAGTGGAAGAAGTTAGCCGGTGTAGTCGGGTTAGCGACCACCATGTTGTATTCAGCAGACAGCTGGAGGAAACGCTCCGGACGGCAGCTCGAGTGCTCAGGGCCCTGACCTTCGTAGCCGTGAGGCAATAACATAACCAGGCCGTTCATACGCTGCCACTTGGACTCAGCGCTGGACAGGAACTGATCGATCATTACCTGCGCACCGTTAACAAAGTCACCGAACTGTGCTTCCCAAAGTACGAGCGCGCTGGGCGACGACATGGCATAACCATATTCAAAGCCCAATACACCGAACTCCGAAAGCAGGGAGTTATAGATATGGAATTTAGCCTGACCTTTATCTACATTATCCAGGCCGCAATACGGCTCGTTTGTATTCGCATCGAAGAAGTAAGCATGACGGTGAGAGAATGTACCGCGCTTAACGTCCTGACCAGACATACGCACAGGCGTTTTGTCCAGCAGCAATGAACCATAAGCCAGCAGTTCGGCTTCAGCCCAGCCCAGTACCTTATCTTCGAAGAATGCCGTCTGACGGTCTTTCAACAATTTCTCAATCTGCTTCAGCGGCTTGAAGCCATCAGGAATAGTGGTAAGTGCCTTACCTACTTTTGCGATGGCCTCTTCTTTTATACTTGTGTCGGGCGATTTGTCGAAATCTTCCGGTGTAGCCCAGCGCATCTGCTCCCACTCGGCCTCGATCTTCTGAGGCTTATATGGCAGAGGCTTCTGTTTAACCTCGTTCAGGCGGTCCTGAAGCTGGTTACGGAATGTCTTATCGAGTTCATCTGCCAGGGCGGCATCCACATCTCCACGCTCTACAAGTTTCTTTACATATATCTCGCGCGGGTTGGGATGCTTGGCTATGATATTATACAGCTTGGGCTGTGTGAACTTCGGCTCGTCGCTTTCGTTGTGACCGTGACGACGGTAGCAAAGCATATCGATGAAAATGTCTTTGCCGAACTTCAGGCGGTACTCAACGGCCAGGTTAGACACGAAGTTCACAGCTTCGGCGTCGTCGCCGTTTACGTGAAATACTGGTGCGTCTACGATCTTGGCGATATCTGTACAGTAAATACTTGTACGGGCATCGTCATAGTCCGTGGTAAAGCCTACCTGGTTATTGATCACAAAGTGGATCGTGCCGCCGGTATTGTAGCCGGGCAGGCCAGACATCTGCGTGATCTCGTATATGATACCCTGACCTGCCACGGCGGCATCGCCGTGAATGAGGATAGCCATGCCTTTAGAAAGATCTCCTTTATATTCGTCGTCGATCTGACCACGTGTATAGCCGATAACCAGCGGATCTACTGCCTCGAGGTGAGAAGGGTTAGGCGTAAGCTTAACATAGATCTTCTTGTCTGAAGGTGTGTTGATATGGCTTGAATAGCCAAGGTGATATTTAACGTCACCATCACCCATCGTCTGGTCAGGATGCACATTACCTTCGAATTCGGTAAAGATCTGCTCGTACGTTTTACCCAGAATATTCGTAAGGACATTCAGACGACCGCGGTGGGCCATACCGATAACAACCTCTTTCACGTCGAAAGAAGCTGCCTTATTGATAATGGTCTGAAGACTGGGGATTGTGTTTTCACCACCTTCGAGCGAGAAACGTTTCTGACCGAGGAATTTGGTGTGAAGGAAGTTTTCGAATACCACAGCCTCATTAAGCTTGGTAAGGATACGTTTCTTCTCGTCCTGGCTCGGATCGTAGGTATAGTATTCCTTTTCGATCTTTTGGTACAGCCAGGCACGGATATCGTCGTTACGAATAAAGTTATATTCAAAGCCTATCGGCCCGAGATAAACAGCTTTCAGCTTCTCGATGATCTTGCGAAGGGTAGACTTCGGCATACCGATCTCGGCAGCCACCTCAAACTCTGTGTCGAGGTCAGCGTCTGTAAGGCCGACGTTTTTGTGATCGAGATTTACATTGTGATTTCTGCGTTCCCGCACCGGGTTGGTCTGTGACTTGAGGTGACCAAATGAGCGGTACTGGAAAATGAGGTTCCGGACTTGCGTTTCTTTAATAGAAAGGGAGTCCGTAGCGCCGGGCGTTGCTGTATGGCCGTTTGGTTCGCCATAGCGTTGAAGGGAAAAGTCGTAACCTTCAAAGAACTTTTGCCAGGTGGGATCTACCGATGCGGGATCGTTCCTGTAATTTTGGTAGAGCTGGTCAAGATAACCAACGTCTGCATTCGAGATGTATGAATATTTATCCATGTGTTTTAGGAAAGCCGTTGTTCTTTTTTTGAAAGCCAACAAATGTAGAGAAGCATTCCGGTATTAAAAAATCGCGAACTCGCTTATGCAAATACTTACCAAAAAACACAGCCGTTTATCCCGCATACCGTTGAAATTTAAGAAAAACAACCCGCTCATCCCGAACAAAAATAAAATACAGCTGTTAAAAAAGTAGTTCCTGTAAGCCACAAAGAGACCTGAAACAGAGAAATTTACAAGATGCTCAGACCGGGCAATTGCCATGACCAAAAAATCGCTTAACTTTGCGGACTTTAAAAAATACGGACGAGTTCCAGCATTTTAAAAAACTGAAGAACAAATGGTTAAAATCAGATTGGCCCGCAGAGGCCGCAAGAAACTGGCAATGTACGATGTAGTCGTAGCCGACGCCAGAGCACCACGTGATGGTCGCTTTATCGAAAAACTCGGAACGTACAACCCGCTTACAGTTCCCGCGACCATCAATATCAATGATGAGCGCGCGTTTCATTGGGTGATGAACGGTGCACAGCCTACGGATACCGTAAAGGCTATGCTTTCTCTCCGTGGCGTCCTTCTCAAGAAACACTTGCAGGTAGGCGTTATCAAAGGCGCCATCAGCCAGGAAACGGCTGACAGCAAGCTGGCAGCTTGGGTGACCGCGAAAGAGACTAAAGAACAGGCTCACCGCGACAAGATCACTAACGCTAAGCAAGCTGACGCTAAAGCTCGTAAAGAAGCTGAAGTTAAGGTTAAGGAAGCACGTGCTGAAGCTATCCGCAAGAAGGCTGAAGTTGCCGCAGCTGCTGCATCTCAGGCTGCTGCTCCCGCTGAAGCTCCTGCAGAAGGTGGCGAAGCACCCGCTGCTGAACCTGAAGCTCAGGCTTAATATCATCACGGATACCTGATAAAATGCCAATGCACCAAAAGCATTGGCATTTTTTATTCTACTGCTTACACGCCTATGGACATCAATAATTGTTATAAAATCGGGCTGGTGCTAAAACCCCACGGCCTCAAAGGAGAAGTGACTATCTCGCTCGACGCAGAAGCCCCGGAAGATATCGCCGACCTGGAATCCGTATTCCTCGAGAAGAACAATAAGCTCGTTCCCTATTTTATCGAAGCCATATCGGTGCGGGGTGATAAGGCCTTTGTAAAATTCGAAGACGTCAGCACTCCCGAAGGCGCTGGCGAAATTTCGAAATCGGCTCTCTACCTGCCTAAATCCAGTCGTCCGAAAGCAGCGAAAGGCGAGTTCTACGACGACGAGATCATGGGTTTTGAAGTAACTGACGAAACTGCCGGTGCTATCGGCGTAATCCAGGATACCATGCAGGCCGGTGTAAACAAGCTGCTGGTGGTGGTGCACGAAGAAAAAGAAGTGCTTATTCCCATAAACAGCCCCTTTATCGTAAACATCAATAAAACAAAGAAGACGATAACCGTAAACCTTCCGGAGGGCTTTCTGGATATTTGATTATGCATATCGATATCATAACCTGCCTGCCCCGCCTCATCGAAAGCCCCTTTTCAGACTCCATACTGAAACGGGCTCAAACCAAAGGGCTCGTAACCGTAAACATCATCGACCTGCGCGCTTACGCCACGAATAAGCACCACACTACCGACGATTACGCCTTTGGCGGCGGCGCCGGAATGGTTATGACCATCGAGCCCATCGACAACTGCCTGACCGACCTCAAATCGCAACGCGAATACGACGACATTATCTATATGAGCCCTGATGGCGAACGGCTCAGCCAGTCGCTCGCCAATAACCTCAGTATGAAAAAAAACCTGGTATTGCTCTGCGGCCACTATAAAGGCGTGGACGAACGGGTACGCGAGCACTTAATAACCCGTGAAATAAGCATTGGCGACTACGTGCTCTCTGGCGGCGAGCTGGCTGCGGCTGTAGTGGCAGACTCGATCGTAAGATTGATTCCCGGTGTTCTCTCTGACGAGACTTCGGCTTTGACGGACTCTTTCCAGGACAATCTTCTGGCGCCGCCCGTCTACACACGCCCTGCGGAATACAAGGGCTGGAAGGTGCCTGACGTGCTGCTTTCAGGGCACGAAGCCCGTATTGAGGAATGGCGACACGAAAAAGCTATTGAAAGAACCCGCGAAAGAAGGCCAGAATTGCTGAAAAACTCATTTTTTGATAAACATTAGAACGATAGCTTCCTAAATACCAATAGTTTCCATACATTTGCAGTCCATTTTCAAAACCATCGAGTTATGGCCGACTTAATAAAAGTAATAGAGCAAGAATTTGCGAAAGTCCGTGAAACCCTTCCCAGCTTTGGTCCTGGCGATACGGTGAACGTTCACGTGAAAATAAAGGAAGGTAACAAGGAACGTGTTCAGCAATTCCAAGGTACCGTAATCCAGCGCAGAGGTACAGGTACAAACGGTGAAACTTTTACCGTTCGTAAAGTATCAAACGGTGTAGGTGTAGAGAGAATTTTCCCCATCGTATCTCCCACAATCGACAAGATCGAAGTTCTGAAGCGTGGTAAGGTTCGGAGAGCGAAACTGTACTACATGAAGGGTCGTCAGGGTAAAGCTGCCCGTATCAAAGAGAAGATCTAGTCTCTATTCAGTCTCTGTTCCGAAAGGATTTAAGATACTCTATAAAAAAGCCATCTCGGGCAATCGGGATGGCTTTTTGTTTTTTTCTTACCGGCCATTTCAATCTAACACGATTGCAAAACATCAGAAACCACTAAATCTCATCCCGTTAGCATACAATTAAATAATTGATAACTTTGTCACCTCCTTAAAAACAACAACCAAACTATGGCAAGAAATATTGCAGAACTCTTAGGGAAAGACGCAGACCACCTGCTCAAGCATCAGAGCAAAACTATTTCGAAAGATTCGTTGCATTTACCCGGTCCGGCATTTGTCGACAACATCTTTGTTCAGTCGAACCGTACGCCTCAGGTATTGAGAAGCCTGCAGCAGCTTTTTGGAACCGGTCGCCTGGCTAACACAGGTTATCTTTCCATCCTGCCCATCGACCAGGGTATTGAGCACAGCGCTGGTGCGTCGTTCGCTAAGAACCCCGCATATTTCGACCCTGAAAACATCGTAAAGCTTGCTATCGCCGGTGATTGCAATGCCGTAGCTACGACCTATGGCGCTCTCGGAATGATGTCAAGAAAATACGCGCACAGAATACCTTTCATCGTAAAGATCAATCATAACGAGCTCCTTACCTACCCTAACAAGGCTGACCAGATCATGTTCGGCACTGTACGCGATGCCTGGAACCTGGGCGCCGTAGCCGTAGGTGCTACAATCTATTTCGGTTCAGACAACTCAACCCGTCAGATCGTAGAAGTAGCAAAAGCATTTGAAGAAGCTCACAGCCTCGGTATGGCCACAATCCTGTGGTGCTATACCCGTAACAATGCATTCAAGAAAGATGGCGTGGATTATCACGTATCAGCCGATCTTACAGGTCAGGCAAACCACCTCGGCGTTACTATCCAGGCCGACATCATCAAGCAAAAGCTTGCCGAAACAAACGGCGGCTACAAGATGCTGAACACAGGCGGTAGCAGCTACGGTAAGCTTGACGAAAGAATTTACTCTGAACTGACTTCAGAGCACCCTATCGACCTTTGCCGTTACCAGGTGGCTAACTGCTTTATGGGCCGCGCGGGTCTCATCAACTCCGGTGGCGAGTCTAAAGGTGCAAGCGATCTGGCTGATTCTGTACGCACAGCGGTAATCAACAAACGCGCAGGCGGTATGGGCCTCATCTCTGGTCGTAAGGCATTCCAGCGCCCCATTAAAGAAGGCGTGGAGATCCTGAACGCTATCCAGGACGTATACCTGGATAAGACTATCGATATAGCATAATAGATTGCCTTTTAAGCCGGTGCTGCTCAACGCAGCATCGGCTATTTTTTTATAAAAAGTAAAGTAATATGTCTTGGTTCAAACGCAGCGATAAAGGAATACTCACCCCGACAGAGTCGAAACGAGAAGTGCCCGACGGGCTTTGGTTCAAATCCCCCGCCGGCAAAATCGTCCACACACGCGAGTTGAAAAACAACGCCTATGTTGTTCCGGAAGAAGACTACCACGTGCGTATCGGATCAGCTGAATACTTTGAGGTTCTGTTCGATGAAAATCAATTCACCGAACTCGACACAAATATGGAATCAGCCGACCCGCTGAAATTCAAAGACACTAAACCTTATCCCAAACGGATAAAAGAATCTCAGGAAAAGTCCGACCTTAAAGATGCCGTGCGCACAGCCTACGGCAAAATGAACGGTGTAGACGTAACCATCGCCTGTATGGACTTCACATTCATCGGCGGATCTATGGGATCTGTAGTAGGCGAAAAGATTGCCCGCGCTATGGACCATAGCATCAAAAACAAAAAGCCTTTCATCATGATATCGCGCTCCGGTGGCGCCCGTATGATGGAGGCCGGCCTTTCCCTCATGCAGATGGCAAAGACATCGGCTAAGATCGCGCTGATGGACGAGGCTAAAGTGCCTTACGTATCGTTGCTGACCGACCCCACAACCGGTGGCGTTACAGCATCCTATGCCATGCTCGGCGACTTCAATATCGCTGAACCTGGTTCGCTGATCGGCTTCGCCGGCCCTCGCGTAATCCGCGAAACAATCGGCAAAGACCTTCCTAAGGGTTTTCAAAGCGCTGAGTTCGTACTTGAGCACGGTTTCCTCGATTTCATCGTCGACCGTAGAAATCTCAAGAGCCGTCTCTCAACACTATTCAAAATGCTACAGAACTAAGCACCACCGCTTATTCTAATATAACAATACAAAAGAGCGCCCGGTATGAGCGCTCTTTTGTTTTTACCCCAGCATAGGGGAGCATATCGTCTTGATGATATGGTTAGCATTTTCTAACTTAATGTCAGCCTTCTGCCACTTACCTAATCTTGTAAAGACATGCTGAGCAACTACATCAAAACGGCCCTGCGAAGCCTTCTTAAACAGAAGGTGTACACATTCATCAATGTAGCCGGCCTCTCTGTGGGCATTGCCAGCTGTATACTCATCGTTCGTTATGTGACACATGAAGTTTCATACGACCAATCCTTCGAAAAAAAAGATCTTATTTATAAAGTTGCCCTGGAACGGAAATATCCCAACCATTCGACTTACTACGCCGTCGTTCCGCATTCTTATGCCGATGCTATAGATCGGGACTTCCCGGAAGTAGACGCCACGCTTAAAGTAGCCGGTCCGATAAACCGCGTCATGGTCTCATACGAAGACGACCCGAAAGACATTAAACAATTCGAAGAGAACTTCATACTCGCCGCTGATTCCAACTTCTTTGAGTTCTTCAATATACCTTTCATAAAGGGAGACGCCCGCAGTGCCCTGAAGAACCGGACCGACGTAATCGTTACAGAAGAAACTGCCCGACGATACTTCGGCGAGGCCGACCCGATAGGCAAGGTCTTGAAAATATTTGGTGAGCCCTTCACTATAACTGCCGTCTGCACAAGCGCGCCCGAGAACACGCACTTCAAATTCGATTTTCTTACCAAATGGAACGAAGAGTTTTATGCTGACGGAATAAAGACAAACTTCACCACATTCTCGGTACATCTCTACCTCATGCTGAACAGCAATGCCGATGCTAAAGCGCTGGAAGCAAAATTCCCAAAGATGGTAGATACTTATGCGGCGGCGGAGATCGAGAACAAACTCGGTAAATCATGGGCAGATTATAAGCGTGAAGGCAATAACTATCGTTATTTTCTGCAGCCGCTGACACAGATACATCTCGATCCATTGAATATAGAGGGGAAGCTCAGTCCGGGAGGCAACATATATTACGTATACTTTCTTATCGGTGCGGCGTGTCTTATTCTTGTTATCGCATGTATAAATTTTATGAACCTGGCCACGGCACGCTCGTCGGAACGTGCCCGCGAAGTCGGTGTGCGTAAAGCGCTGGGCTCGCTTAAAGAGCAACTCGTCGTTCAATTTCTCGTAGAGGCCGTTATACTCAGTACTTGCGCAACGCTTCTGGCCGTAGGGCTAGCGCGGTTAGCACTGCCTGCATTCAATAATCTCGCGAACCAAAGCTTTGATCTGCCCCTGACAGATCCTGTCTTCATCGCTGCGATGATCACAATAGCCGCAGTCGTAGGTTTTCTCGCCGGGAGCTACCCGGCATTCGCGCTATCATCGTTCAATACCATAGCCGTAATGAAAAGCAACTTCGCCGGCAGCAACAAGGGCGTAGGTCTCAGGAACGGACTCGTGGTGTTCCAGTTTTTTATATCCATCGTGTTGATCATAGGCACCATCGTTGTCGCCAGGCAGATGCAGTACATGCAGCAAAAGTCGCTGGGCTATAATAAAGAATATGTAATGGTGATAGAACGCGACGCGCTGCTTGAGAACAAAGGCCGGACCTTCCTCGATGAAGTAAGATCACTGCCTGGAGTACAAAACGCCGCCGGAGCATTCTCGTTACTCGGACAGGCTCGTAATTTTTTCGGCCTTCAATTCACTCCCGAGGGATCATCTGAAATACTGACGACCAAAGGCATGAACATGGACGACGATTTTGCCGAAACCATGGGCCTTAATCTTATCCAGGGAAAAGGCTTCTCTAAAGAAGCCAACGATTCTCTCTCGGTAATACTCAACGAAACAGCGGTAAAGACACTGGATATTAAAGATCCCATAGGCAAACACCTGGCACATATCGAGCAACGGGCGCAGGGAGATGTAACGGTGAACTACACCATCATCGGCGTAATGCAGGATTTCAACTTCCAGTCCCTGCGCGATCCGGTAACGCCCCTGGTGATGTTAAGCCGCGAAGCATTCGGAGGTCAGGGCGTAGGTTTTATATACATACGGATAAAGCAGAATGAGCTGGCCACCGCTATATCCGCCATACAGGAGAAGTGGAGCACACTTACTAACGGTAAACCTTTTGAATTCAAATTTCTCGATGAAGGCATCAATGGCCAGTATGATGCAGAAAAACGCGCGGGAAAGATCTTCGGTGTCTTTGCCTCCCTGGCCATAATTATAGCATGCGTCGGGCTCTTTGGGCTTTCTGCCTATACTGCCAGTCTTCGCACCCGTGAGATCGGTATACGCAAGGTTCTCGGCGCCTCAGCATCTGGAATCATGTTACTGCTGAGCAAAGACTTTGCACGTCTTATACTGATAGCATTGGTTCTGGCCGTGCCGCTATCCTGGTATGCTATGGATCGCTGGCTTCAGAGCTTCGCCTATCGCACCACAGTAGGGCTGGACGTATTTTTCATTGCCGCCATTGCAGCGTTGATTATTGCCGGCCTTACTGTAAGCTATCATGCCCTCAAAGCGGCTGTGGTCAACCCGGTAAAATCGCTCCGCAGCGAATAACGGGCGTACTACTTACGAAGCGTAGTGCTGTATTCCTTTACTGTGTCGATGAAGCACTTTACTTTATCCACTTCGGTATCCGGGTAAAGACCGTGCCCTAAGTTGGCGATATGTCCATACGGCCCGAAAGCATCCAGCATACGCCTTGTCTCCCGACGTACATCGTCAAGCGAGCCATACAAAGCACATGGATCAAGACTTCCCTGCAACGCCTTGCCTGGTACAAGCGCACGAGACTCGGCGATGCTCATATTCCAATCGAGGCCCACTACATTGCAGGCGATGTTGTTCATTGCCTTACGCGCAAAGAATGCGCCTTTGGCGAACACTGTTTTAGGAACCTCAGGAATCGCGTCACATATCCTTGAGATGTAACGAAGTGAGAACTCTTCGTATTGATCGGGCGATAAAATACCGGCCCATGAGTCGAAGATCTGTATTATATCGGCACCGGCCTCGATCTGTCCTTTCAGGTACAGGATCGTGCTCTCGGTGATCATATCCAAAAGCCGGTGCGAAAAGGCCGGCTGTGTGTAAAGCATTTTCTTTGCCTCGCTAAAGGTCTTGCTGCCTTTGCCTTCTATCATGTACGAGAAGATCGTCCAGGGCGCCCCGGCAAAGCCTATAAGCGGCACGCGGCCGTTCAGCGCCTGTTTGGTAAGGCGTATTGCTTCCAGTACATAGCCCAGCTCGTCAGCCTCGCAAACGTGAATGCTGTCCAGGTCGGATTCGCGCTCGATACGCTTGGGGAAAACCGGTCCGCGTTTTTCTTCCATCTCGTAATTCAGCCCCATAGCCTCGGGGATAACAAGAATATCCGAAAAGATAATGGCGGCATCCACGCCCAGAATATCAACTGGCTGCAGGGTAACTTCGGTGGCCAGTGCCGGGTTCTTTACCAGGGTCTTAAAATCCCTGGCCGATTCGCGCACCACCCGGTACTCTGGCAATATTCTACCAGCCTGACGCATCAGCCAGACCGGTGTACGCTCTGTTTTTTCCCCTTTTGCTACCCTTAAAAGCAAGTCGTTCTTCGATTCCATGCCGCAAAGATGTTAACTAGGTCGGGATATAGCAACACCCTGCCTGAATCCGAAAAATGACTAAAAAAAAGAGGCGCCCTTTCAGGCGCCTCTTTAGAAAGAACGTGATATTAACTACCTCGGATTGGGAGCTAAATCATGATTCGTGTTAAGTTCCAATGAAGGCATAGGCCAGATGTAATTCTTATCAGCAGGTGTTACAGGTGCTGTTACTCCGGGCTTGGTCGGGAAATTCTGGCTTAAGCGCATAATGTCGATCGAGCGAAGACCTTCTCCGAGAAACTCGATTCTCCGTTGCTTCAAAAGCGCAGCAATCAGCGCATTGTAATCGGCAAAGTCTCCTACCGTCAGGGCTGCTGCCGCAGGGTTAGAGCGGATGTAAACCGCATTCAGAAGCGCTACAGCTCTGGCATCAACTGTCTGGCTGCTGCGGGTGATCGCTTCCGCCAAATCCAGTAGGATCTCAGCATAGCGAATAACGGGGGAACTGTCGACATAGGGGCTGGCCGAAGAGAACTTGGTGAGGTAATATACCGTGTCCTTGTTGGAGTTTGTGGTTAAATACGCAGTAAAAGCTCTGCGCGCATCGGTTTTAGCCCATGCCGGGTCACTAAAGATACCCGTAGCACCTCTGCTGAGCGGGTAATCACCGTTGCCGGCGTTAGCATTCGGCGTAGATTTAACCGTACTGCTGGTTGCTGGCAAATAGTAGTAACCCAATTGGCTTTGCCCGCCTGGCGCATCAAGCGTAGTGAACGGGAATGAGAAGATACTTTCTGCCGAAGTCCACGGTGTCGCGAAAACAGCACCAAATGTGGATGCGAGCTGAAACTTTGTACCCGTTGGAGCGGAGAAAGGAGCTGAGGCCGTCACTATCTTATTAGCTTCGGTAATGGTCTTGGCCCAATCGCCCATCGTGAGATATACACGGGTTTTGAAAGCGATAGCCGTGTTAACGTGGGCGCGGTTTGTTGAACCTGTCGCCGGCAGATTAGCTTCAGCATAGTTAAGATCGTCCAGGATCTGAGCATAAACCTGAGCTACAGAGCTTCGCTTTAAGTTGTTGTTATCAACAGTATTCTCAGCCTGCAAACGTAGCGGAAGACCATCACTGGCACCGCCATCTTTAGTATAAGGCTGCGCGTAAAGCGTTACCAAATAGTAGTACGACACCGCGCGCAGAAAACGTGCCTCAGCACGATAGTTAATGGCGGTAGTTGTAGCAAAATCTGGTGTGAAATTAGGTGCCACGAACTTGGCTACGTTGTCATCCAGTCCCTGGAGGAATGTGTTGATCTGGTTGATTGCCTGATAACCTGCAATCCAGGTGTTGTTAACCTCGTTGGTAGATTCTACCAGTGTAAAGTTCCAGGTCTGAAGACCTGTAACACCATTCGACGTACGGTTTATAAATTCCTCTCCACGGATATCGTTATATATCAGGACTCGGCTACCCAGGAAATTGCCATCTTTCACAGCATCGTACAAACCGTTTACCTGCTGATCTACACGCGTAGGAGTATCAAAAACCACGTCCGACGCATAGCTGGTATTGGGGTATTGGTCCAGATCCTCGCAGGAGAATAATGCCCCTGTCAATATTGACAGGAACATGAATATATGTAGTCTGTTCTTTTTCATAAGTAATCAAAAATTAGAAGCCAATGTTCAATCCCACAGTATACGTACGCGCCTGACCTACAGAGTTACGATCTACACCGGGAGCTGTACTTGTGTTACCGTTTGTAGAGATCTCAGGATCTATACCTTTGTACTTGGTAACCAATGCAGCGTTCTGAACCTGTGCGTAGATGCGGCAGCTCGCGATCTTGAGTCTGTCGAGCACCGAGCGATTAAGTGTATAACCCAATGAAATGTTGCGCAGACGGGCGAAGTCACCCTTCTGTACGTTCTCGGAAATCGGGAAAGACGAACCGTTTGATACGTTGTCAGTATACACTACGCGGGGAATAGTTCCGGCGTGGTTTTCCGGCGTCCAGCGGTTCATCACGTCTGTGCTATTGTTCCAGAAACGCATATCGCGTAAGCCGGCCTGTGTACCGTTGTATATGTAGTTACCACCCGAGAATTGGATGAAAACACCCAGATCGAAGTTGCCGTACTTGAATGTGTTGTCAAAACCACCATACCATTTCGGCAGGGTAGGTCCGTACGCAATAGCGTCGTCAGTCTGGCTGGCTGCTGGTGCATTTGTACCATCAGACACGTAGGTCCAGCGCGCTGCGGCAGTTGCGGCTGATTGATCATATTGTACCTGGGTACCGTCTTTCTTCACGAATATACGACGGCCGTTTTCAGGGTTAACACCTGCTGTGGGTACGGCAAATATGCTACCGATAGAGCCTCCAACTTGTGTTACGTTAGTTGTTTCAAGGCTACCCGTAGTAGACAGGATGCGTGAACCGTCTGAACCCAACGTTAACACTTTGTTCTTAAGCGTTGTTACGTTAGCATTGATAGTCCAGGTAAATTTCTCCTTCTGGACGGCTGTTGCCTTCAGACTGAATTCGATACCACGGTTGCGCATTGAGCCGATGTTAGCCAAAATCGAGTTACGGTCTCCTGCAGTCGGATTAGGTATACCCTTTGAAGGCGCCTGAGGCACTTTCAGGATAAGACCGTCGATAAGGTTATTATACCATACGAATTCACCCTGGATCCTATCGTTGAACAAACCAAAGTTAAAACCGATGTCGGTCTTCTTACTGGTTTCCCATGAAAGGCTTTTAGCACCTACCTGAGAGTAAGCAATAGTATAGGAGTTGCCATATAGTGCCGAGTTATACAGGTTAAGCGATGAGAAGTCGTCTACGCCCTGGTTGTTACCCACGAGACCGTAGCTACCCTTAAGCTTGAAAAAGTTCAGCACGTTGCTGAGCGATGAATTCTGCCAGAAAGATTCTTCGGAAATGCTATAGCCCAAGGCTGCACCATAGAAGTTACCCCACTTATCGGCAAAAGCGGAGAATCCGTCACGACGTACGTTGAACGTAGCGTAGTATTTCTTCTTGAAATCGTAGGTTACACGACCGAAATACGAAAGCAGGTAGTTCTGGGTCTGAAGACTGTTAGCCGATACGATGTTGGAGAAGTTACCCTGGTAGCTGTCGAAGAAGTCGTCAGACTGTGTAGTGCGGTTAGCACCCCAGCGATCAACCTGGGTGAACTGCTGCTCATTACCTACGAGGAATGAGAAGGTGTGTGTATCCTCAAGATTCAAATCGTACTGAATTGTATTCTGCCATGTCCACCGTTTGTTGGTACGGTTGGTGTTTGTGGCTGAACCTTTATTTGTAAAGCCATCACCGTTGATAGGAGACTGATAACCTTTATCTTCTAATGTCAGGCGATCGATACCATACATCGTACGAATGTTAAGACCTTTCACCGCTTCCCAGTTAGCAAATACGCTTCCCTGGATCTGGCCACCGTTTGACGTAAAGTAGTCGTGATCCAAAACTACAACCGGGTTGTAGAAACCGGATTGCTCCGTGTTATTCATCTTACCAATATTGGCACCGTCAAGGCTATACGCTCCGTTGTTCAGGTAAGGACCTACGTTAGGCGCTGTAACCAGTGGAAGACGACCAAGACCACCCGAGTTGAACGCCTGGCCAGGCAGTGAACCTGAGTTCGGCGCAGCACTGACGCTGTTCGAGTAGTTCATGCTCAAGCCTACCTTGAAGTTATCGTATACTTTATGATCAACATTCAAACGGGTTACTGTACGCTCGAAGGAGTTTTGCTTCAGCATACCTTCCTGCTTGGTATATCCAACTGACGCGAAGTAGTTGGTCTTCTCTGTGCCACCCTGGAAATTCAGGTTATGCGAGTGAGATACACCGGTTCTGTATACATATTTGTACCAGTCTGTATCGATGGGCTTACCATTGGCATCGGTAGCGGGGAAGAACGCATCAGCCTGACCGGCGTTGCGGCGGGCTTCGTTCTTGATTGTCATATATTGATCGGCATTCAACAGATCGAAAAGGCGGAAAGGCTTTGTCCAACCAACCCAGCCATCATAGCTGACCTTAGATTTGCCTTTTGAACCACGCTTTGTAGTAACGAGGATAACACCTGAGCTGGCGCGTGATCCGTAGATAGCACTCGCAGAAGCATCTTTCAACACTTCTATACTTTCGATGTCCGCAGGGTTGATGTTACCCAGCGGGTTGTTAGCTGCCGAGTTTGAAGAGTTGTCGCCCGTAAATGTCGGGATACCGTCAACCACGATGAGCGGATAAGAGCTCAGGTTAATTGAGTTTGCACCACGGATGCGAATAACCGGAGGGTTGTTCAATACACCGTTAGGTGTAGTGATGTTAACACCGGCAGCACGGCCCTGCAGCGCCTGGTCAAAGCTTTGCACAGGGGCAATAGCGACTTCGGCACCACTGATGGATGCAATAGATCCGGAAAGGTCTCGCTTGGTCTGTGTACCATAACCGACCACAACAACTTCGCCAAGTTGGCTGATGTCTGAAGCCAGTACTACCTCAAGTGAGGTTTGTGCACCTACTTCAACTTCTTTTGTTTCGAGACCGATAAAGGAGAAGACCAGAGTGGATCCCTCTGGAACGGAGAGCGAAAAGGCACCATTTGTGTCGGTCGCTGTGCCGGTTGTGGTTCCTTTGATAACGACATTGACACCAGGTAACGTAGTTCCATCTTCAAAAGATGTCACTTTTCCCGTCACCACTTTCTCTTGCGCCATCACATAAAACGATAAGGCGCACGAGAAGATCGTGAGTAAAATCTTCCTCATAAGCATGCATTAGGTTAATAACTGCCTCAAAAATAAGGATAAAAAATTAATCCTAATACATTAAATTGGATTACGCCGTTTAAAACACACCATATTGGGTGATTAAACCTATTCGGAAAATAAAGTTCTGTCCTGAAAATCAACGGTCTGCCGAGAAAAACGCAGGAAATAAAAAAAGTATTAAAAAATAAAGGGCATACCCATGCGAATGGGATGCCCTCTTATGATCGGATAATATCTTGTGTAGGCGGCTTAAGCCTCTGCTCCTGGCTGTACAGAAACGAATGACTTATCAGCCTTTCCTTTCTTGAATACAACCACACCGTTGGTCAGTGCGAACAGGGTGTGATCTTTGCCGATACCCACATTCAGACCAGGATGGTGTTTAGTTCCGCGCTGACGAACGATGATGTTACCAGCAATTACTTTCTGACCACCGAATATCTTAATACCAAGTCGTTTGCTTTCGGATTCGCGGCCGTTCTTTACTTTACCTTCACCTTTCTTGTGTGCCATGGTTTGTAAATCTTAATGCTTGTTGATAATAGAATTGAATACCGAACGCCGGAATTAGCCGATGCTCTCGATCTGTACTTTAGTGTACTGCTGGCGATGGCCGTTCTTCACGACATAGCCCTTTCTGCGCTTCTTCTTGAAAACGATAACTTTATCGCCTTTTACGTGTTCCAGTATCTTACCTGATACCGCAACTCCGCCAACAGTGGGGGCGCCAATTTTTACCGAACCGCCGTCATCGATAAGGAGAACTTTGTCGAAACGAACTGTCGCTCCAGCTTCTCCTTCCATTTTCGGGGCATAGATATATTGGTCTTTAGCCACCTTGAACTGTTTACCTGCTATGTCTACTATTGCGTACATATGCTTTTTTAAAATAGGACTGCAAAGGTAATAAAAGATTTGACATTTCAGAACACCCTCTAATTAATTTCCCTCAAATTACCTCGCCAGGGTGTCGTAAAAAAGGTGATTTATTTTTGCACTTTTTAGTCAACTCGACCCTACACGAAACCATGGGCACTAATCGGTTATTTCACAGCACCTTATCTGTCCACAAAGCATCAACAAGTTATCCACAAATGTACAAATCAGCTCAAAAACGCACTTTTTATATAGTTTTGATTTTTAGAATGGTTCTATTTCCTTTGTACACTTGACGCTGACCAGGGCAGACCTCAATCCAGCCCCAAAGGAGCAACCGAGAAAATTTACTGATGAAAAACAAAGGATATTGGCAACTGCCGGTATCACTGTTATAATATTTTGGTTTAACCCTAAAAACCCATTTTGAAGAGCATGAGCCAGCAGGTAGAACCCATTTTGCAGGAGAATAAAGATCGATTCGTTCTCTTTCCCATTCGTCAACACGATATTTGGAAGTTCTACAAGCAGGCCGAAGCCAGTTTCTGGACGGCCGAGGAAATAGACCTCAGCCATGACCTTCGCGACTGGGAAGTACTTAATGATGGTGAAAAACACTTCATTACCCACGTACTCGCATTTTTTGCCGCCAGCGACGGTATCGTAAACGAAAACCTCGCCGAGCACTTCGTATCCGAAGTACAATATACAGAAGCCAAGTTTTTCTACGGTTTCCAGATTGCTATCGAGAACATCCACTCCGAGACCTATTCCCTCCTGATCGATACCTATGTAAAAGATGCCAAGGAAAAGGATAAGCTGTTCAATGCTATCGATACCATGGATTGCGTAAAGAAAAAGGCCGAATGGGCCCTCCGCTGGATCGATAAAGGCAGCTTCCAGGAGCGCCTCATCGCATTTGCCGCTGTGGAAGGGATTTTCTTCTCCGGATCTTTCTGCTCTATATTCTGGCTAAAGAAACGTGGACTTATGCCCGGCCTGAGCTTCTCTAACGAGCTCATCTCCCGCGATGAAGGTCTGCACTGCGATTTCGCCTGCCACCTGTACGTTCAGCACGTGGTAAACAAGCTTCCCGAGCAAACTGTTATAGACATCATTAAAGATGCGGTAGAAATCGAAAAAGAATTCGTTACCGACGCGCTTCCGGTGAACCTCATCGGAATGAATGCTGTTCAAATGAGACAATACATTGAATTTGTTGCCGACCGCCTCCTGAGCGAGCTCATTGGCAAGAAAATTTATAATGTAAGTAATCCATTCGATTTTATGGATATGATCTCACTCCGTGGCAAGACAAACTTCTTCGAAAAACGAGTAGCGGAATACCAAAAAGCCGGTGTCGTAAAAGGCAACGAAAAAGAAGGCGCTCCGAAGTTTTCGCTAAACGAAGATTTTTAATACATTAAGACACTTTTTTAACTTTTCTTCCCCTTATAACAACCCCTCCAAGACCATGCTTGTACTAAAACGTGACGGACACAGAGAGTCAGTTAAGTTCGACAAAATCACCGCTCGCATTGAGAAACTCTGTTACGGCCTAGATCCGAAGTTCGTCAACCCGGTAGAAGTAGCCATGAAGGTGATCAATGGCTTGTACGATGGTGTTTCCACTCAGGAGCTGGACAACCTGGCCGCCGAAATAGCTGCCACGCTGACAACCAAGCACCCTGACTTTGCGAAACTCGCTGCCCGGATCGCAGTATCCAACTTGCATAAGGTTACCAGCAAGTCGTTCTCTAATACCATGAAGCGGCTCTATACCTATGTAGACCCTAAAACTGGCCAGAACGCCCCCCTTATTTCAAAAGAAACCTGGAAGGTAATAAAAGAACACGCTGCCGCGCTTGACGATGCGATCATATACGACCGCGACTTCAGCTACGACTTTTTCGGATTTAAAACACTGGAGCGTTCTTACCTGATGAAAATCGACGGTAAGGTAGCTGAGCGCCCTCAGCACATGCTCATGCGCGTTGCAGTAGGTATCCATGGGGAGGATATTAACTCAACGATCGAGACCTATAACCTGTTATCGGAGAAGTGGTTCACACACGCTACGCCTACCCTGTTTAACGCAGGTACGCCGAAGCCTCAATTGTCATCATGCTTCCTTCTTACAATGAAGGACGACAGCATCGACGGTATTTACGATACACTGAAACAATGCGCCAAGATCTCTCAATCCGCGGGAGGTATCGGCCTTAGCATACATAACGTACGCGCGAAAGGATCATACATCAAAGGAACCGGCGGAACATCAAACGGTATCGTACCGATGCTCCGTAACTTCGATATGACCGCACGTTACGTGGATCAGGGTGGTGGCAAACGCAAAGGAAGCTTCGCGATCTACCTCGAGCCCTGGCATGCAGACGTTTTCGACTTCCTCGACCTGAAGAAAAACCACGGTAAAGAGGAGATGCGCGCACGCGATCTGTTCTACGCCCTCTGGATTTCCGACCTTTTCATGCAGCGTGTTGAAAACAACGAAATGTGGTCGCTCTTCGATCCTAACGAATGCCCCGGACTGGCTGACGTATGGGGTGAAGAATTCGAACGCCTGTACGAAAAGTATGAAAAAGAAGGTAAGGCCCGTAAACAAATCAAAGCTCAGGACCTTTGGTTCGAAATCCTCGAGTCTCAGATTGAAACGGGAACGCCGTACATTCTTTATAAAGACGCTGCAAACAGAAAGTCTAACCAGAAGAACCTCGGAACTATCAGGTCAAGTAACCTGTGTACAGAGATCATCGAGTACACAGCACCTGATGAAGTGGCTGTTTGTAACCTCGCTTCGCTCGCACTGCCTAAGTTCGTAACCGAAGACGGTAAGTTCGATCACCAGAAGCTGTACGAGATCACCAAAGTTGCTACCCGCAACCTGAACAAGGTGATCGACGTGAACTATTACCCTGTAGAAGAAGCTAAAAAGTCTAACATGCGCCACAGACCGATAGGCCTGGGTGTACAAGGACTTGCCGATACATTCATTATGCTGCGTATGCCTTTCGATTCTGACGAAGCCCGCAGCCTGAACGAAGACATTTTCGAAACCATCTACTATGGCGCCATGGAAGCTTCCATGGAACAATCCAAAGTGGAAGGCCCTTACGAAACATTCAAAGGCTCACCTGTATCGAAAGGTATCTTCCAGTTCGATATGTGGGGTGTAACGCCTAAGAGCGGCCGGTGGAACTGGGAACAATTGAAGCAGGACGTTAAGAAGTACGGTGTGCGTAACTCGCTGCTCGTTGCTCCTATGCCTACAGCTTCTACATCGCAGATCCTCGGTAACAACGAATGCTTCGAGCCCTATACCTCTAACATCTATACCCGCAGAACACTGTCTGGTGAGTTTATCGTAGTGAATAAGCACCTCATGAGAGACCTCATGAGCCTCGGCCTCTGGAGCGAAACCATGAGACAGAAGCTTATCGCTGCTAACGGCTCTGTACAGGCTATCCCCGAAATACCGCAGAATATCAAGGATATCTATAGAACAGTATGGGAGATCTCTCAGAAATCTATCATCGACATGTCTGCAGATCGTGGCGCTTTTATCTGCCAGTCTCAAAGCCTTAACATACACCTTACCAACCCTAACTTCGGTAAGCTTACATCCATGCACTTCTATGCCTGGAAAAAAGGCCTCAAGACCGGTATGTACTACCTGCGTACCAATGCGGCAGCCGATGCGATCAAATTCACACTGGATAAATCAGCCCTGCAAAAGCCCGAAGCCGAAGCAACAGCAGTACCTGCTGCTGTTTCAGTAGCCGAGCCTGTAGCAGTAGCGGCCGCTCACAACGAAGCTCAACAAGAGTTCCATTACGAGCAGCGTCCACTCACAGCATACGAACAAAAGATAGCAGACATGAGCTGCTCTCTCGATAACCCTGATGCTTGTGAAGCCTGTGGAAGCTAATCCAGCGATTCAGAACTGAATATCATAAACAGTAAAGCCTTCCGAATATCGGGAGGCTTTATTTTTTCCCACCAGGGTCAAATGTATCACCGCCATGGCAACGTCATACCAGCGTCATACCAACGCCATACATACCTCTTAACCGAGCCTTACCGAAGCCTTATGTATGTTTATTGAGCTGGGGTAAATCGGCATCTCTGATCGTAATGGCTGTTAAAATTGAAAATATATGAACGGCTGCACGCCCGCTGACTTTGTCTGTATCACCAGCACAATAACCAGCACCAGACAAATCGCTTTCACGGCCAGTGGCATCTCGATAACCCGCTGCTCCACCTGGTGCTGTACACGACCTGGAATAAAATGCAGTATATAACCTATTAGCATTAAGAACAGAACCCAACGGTAGCCGGTAACAAAATCGCCAAACACGGAACCATTGAAGTGTCCGAAGATCTGTGACAGCATCAGCCATACTGTATCGAGGTTGGGCGCGCGGAAGAAGATCCAGCAGAAACAAACAAAGTGAAACGTCAGCAGAATACCCCATAGCTTTCGCAAGCCGGAGTCTACCTCCTCCTTGTTTTTACGGAAGGATGAAAGCCATTTATCTACAGCCAGCGCCGCACCGTGAAGCCCGCCCCAGATCATAAAGCTCCAGGATGCCCCGTGCCACAACCCGCCAAGCAGCATTGTAAGCATAAGGTTGACGTAGGTACGAACCTTACCCTTGCGATTACCACCCAACGATATATAAAGATAATCGCGCAGCCAGCTCGATAGCGAAATATGCCAGCGACGCCAGAACTCCGTTATATTACGCGACTGATAGGGTGAATCGAAGTTCAGGGGAAATGTAAAGCCCAGCAGCAGCGCTATACCGATGGCCATATCCGAATAACCCGAGAAGTCACAATAGATCTGCAGCGCATAGCCGTATACGGCAAAAAGATTCTCCAGGCCTGTATACAATGTGGGTGCATCAAAAACCCGGTCTACAAAGTTCAGGCTGATATAGTCGGAAATGACCGTTTTTTTAAAGAGGCCGCAGCCGATAAGAAAAACAGCCCGCCCGAACATCTCCCTGGTAACTACCGTGGGTTTATAGATCTGCGGAATAAAGTCAGATGCACGAACGATAGGCCCGGCTACCAACTGCGGAAAGAACGACACGAAGAAAGCATAATCCAGGATGTTATTCACCGGCTTCAGGTTGCCCCGGTAAACATCGAGCGTATAGCTCAGCGACTGGAAGGTAAAGAACGATACGCCTACCGGCAGAAAGATATCCAGCGGCTCGAACGCAGCGCCGGTGAGCGAGCAGAATGCTTCGTATAAGAAGTTCGTATACTTGAAGTAACCCAGCAAACCCAGGTTGATAATCAGCGTCAGCACGATATAGAACTTCCGCTTCCACTTGATCTCCGTGGCGTGGATCAGCCTGGCCAGCGTAAAATCTACTACAGTGGCAAACAGCAGCAATACAAAATATCCGCCGCTGGATTTATAGTAAAAATACAATGAGAAAAGCGTTACAAACACCAGCTTGGGCCGGTGCAGCGGACTGAGCACTACATAGATCCACAGAAACGCCGTAAACATAAAAAGGAAAAGCCCGCTATTGAACAACAGCGGCTCTTTCGCATGGTAAACGAACTGCTCTGCCAGCTTATGGATGTCGAAGGGGAACATACTGCTTATAGCTTTTCATTATGGCCTCAAATAATAAACTTCCCTGGTAGGCATAACCTTCTTTCGAAAAGTGTACACCGTCTGCGCGCAACAAGCCCTGCATCTTCCATTCGGAAGCCGAGTACTTGCCGCCGTTTACCTTATACATGTCCCAGAACGCTAAACCATTTTCGACAGCATACTGAACGATATGGTCGCGCACTGCTTCTATACCTGGGTTGTGATTGATCTTGCGCCGGAACGAGTCCGGTGGTGTAACCAGTATAAACCTCGCCTGTGGGTTATACGCGCTCAGTGCCTGAACCAGCTTGTTGATCTGGGCATCAAAGGTCTTATCAAGGTAAGGATAATCCAGCGACTCGTTTGTGCCCAGCGAAATAATAAACAGGTCCGGTTGTAGCGCCTGTGTTTGCTTGGCGAAATACAATGCAGCATTGTAATGCACATACTTCGCACCGTTCACACCGATGGCATGATACAGAACTCCGTCCTTGCCGTTCTCGAGGTTCACGCCGAATATTGTAGCCTGCTTCTTATCCGGGGTAGGTTGAAGGGCCTGCAAGGTTATCTGGTTGGTGGATGCCGGTAACAATACTCGTGAATAATTAGCAAAAGGCTCACCCGAATATGCCGTGAGTATAGCCTTCTCCGTGCCTGATGAATCCTGTATAGAAAAATCAAAGCTTTGCGGATCCTTCTGATAAAACAGCGTAACCGCATTGAAGCTGTAGTCGTACAGCGGGTCGCTCATACAGATCGTGATCCGCGCGTTAGGCTGGATCGTGTTCAGGGTTACACCTCCCACACCGATCGGCAGCGGCTGGCGCACATAGATGCCACGCTTCGACTTCCAACCCGGCGACGATGACGTACGGATATTGAGCGGCTCATTCGTACCGGCTACACGCAAAGGCACCACCAGCCCACGGCCGGCGTTGCCAAACTCCCGCTGAAAATCTTTGCGCACTACACTGGTCAGATAGTCGGCCTGAATATGCGAGTCGCCGATGTGAACGATGTTCACCTTACCCTTGCCGGTAGACTTCAGCTGAATAAGCTTTTCGAAGAAATCATCCAGGTGCCCCGCGTTCTGGATAACGTTCTCATCAGGATTGACAAGCGTATAGGTGCGGGCGTTCACCTCCGGCGGCAGCTGCGCATACACATAGCCAGCCGGCAGCAGCATGCTGAAAAGTAACAACAGCCCCAGGCTAACGCTATGGCGACAACGTGCTCTCATATTTATCCAGTTCGTACAACAAGCTGTTTACCAGCCGCTGCGATATCTTCCTGCCGCCTTTAAAGTTCAAATGGGTATAGTCCTTGGCTGCCATTACAGGCTTTCCCTCTGCAAAAGACACCATACTGTTCTCGCCCCCCATAGCTTCATACAGATCCCAGAAGGCCACGCCGGTCTGCTGGGCTATATAGCGCTGTGCATTCCGCATAGCCGGAATCGCGCGCATCGTCCTGAACGTGCCGCTTGTGTTGGTACTGCGGTCGCTCACGCTGAGCAATACAATGCTGGCCTTGGGAAAAACTCTTTTGATCTTATTCACCACCCTGATCATACGCTCAGCATACCACGTGTAATTCAGCGAATCCTCGCGGACAACGTTAAGGCCGTATTGAAGTATAACAAGCTTGTAATCGCGGTACTGATTAAACTCCTGGTACATGTCGTCAGCGATGTTGTGAAGCACTATGCCGGAATTACCGCGTAAAGAAAAGTTATCGACATAAATACCTTCCGCATCTTCGAAGCTGGCACCATAAAGCTGCAGGCTGTCGGCATGTGCAAACTGGAATTTAATGGAGCTGGGTTTGCCTTTATAGTACTTCCATTCCCGCAGATGCCCGGAAGTTCTCAAGGCCACGGAGTCCTGTGTAGAATCGTTTACCGTGTAATGCAGCACGGCCTTGCCCTGGTTCTTATAATACAACTTTACGATAGAGAACTCGCGCAGGTAGCGTTGTTTGGAGGGCTTGTATTCAACCCATGCATCTGTCTTCGGCAGAAAGCAAAAGCCCGCCGGGCCTATCTCTGCATTGACGGTAGAATCTTTTTTACTGATAAGCGAGAATGTTCGCCAATGTCCGAACTGATGCTTGATCGTATTGCGGAAGCCCGCTACTTCTGAAGTAATGGGGACGTAGCCTACACCACGGCCACCCAGCAAGGCCTGCAATGTATCGCGAAGGCTACCGCAAAATACGTCGCCCTCTATAAATGAATCGCCATACATGGCAATGCGTACCGACTTCCTGTTGTTTTCCTTCAGCTCATGCACAGCTTTCAGGAAAGACAATAGCGCTGTGCTATCACCGCTATAATCTTCGATACAGGTGATACCGGGCTTACATCCCGTCAGGGCTACACGGGCGACAGAATCCACCTTAGCCCGAACGGAATCGCTGCCCACCCCAACCTTGGCCTGCATCGTATCGACCTCGACAGGCTGACCCGGGCGTATATCTGCCAGCAGGTCTACACGCTTGAACTTCCACGACCCTATCGAAATGTCGGGCAGGTACCAAAGCAGCATCAAAGACACCAATACCAGCAAACACAGGGCAAACGAATAATGTAACCTATTGTCCTTCATCTTATCAACATGCAAAATAAAGAACGTTATTCGTTAATTACCAGTACAAAGGCCGGAAATACAAGGTGTTAATCGACACCTTGTATCTCCGGCCTGCTTGTATCTTTAAATTTTACTTATCCAGGATCGTGAACTCTACACGGCGGTTCTGGGCTTTGCCATCCTTCGTCGCGTTAGAGGCAACCGGCTTGGTGAGGCCGTAACCTTTGGCCACTACGCGGTCCTTGCCGATGCCCTTCTGAATGATATAACTGGCCACAGCCTTGGCACGAGCCTCGGATAGCTTCAGGTTGGTCGCTGCTTTACCCACGTTGTCCGTATGGCCGCCAATCTCGATCTTGATATCGGGGTTATCCCGCAGGAACGTAGCGACACGGTCAAGCTCGGCAAACGATTCCTTCTTAAGAACCGACTTGGCCGGCTCGAAGAAGATATTGTTCATCCGGATAGACTGACCTACTTCGATAGGTACGATCACCAGGTCGCGCGGCACTTCTGAATTGCCCGTCTCGTTTGAGAAATCAAGATCTTCGTATACCGGGTAATAACCAGTAGCCTTAGCGCTGACCGTATACCGGCGGCGTGGTGGCAGAGAAAGCTCGTAAGAACCTGTCTCGGGCGTTACTGTAGCTGCGGCATTCGGCATTCCCTCTACCGCTATTTGTACCTGCGCTACGGCGGCGACCGGCTTGCCCGTTTTCTTGTCGATAACTGTACCGACTACGTGGACCATCTTTTCAGCGCTTGCCTCAAGGTCAAGAGCCATTTCGCGATACTCACTGGCATCGGTGGCATCTACCTGTTTTACTACAGGTTCATAGCGACGAGCCTTTACCTGTAATGCGTATTTATTGCCGTGCTTCAGTAACAGGTCATACGTTCCATCGGCAGCATTTACGTGTGCCGAATCAGTCACCACACCGTTAACAACAACCTGCGGATCGGCCGAGGCGGGAATGATCTTTCCTGAGCCCTGCACCACCAGCTTTCCTTGTACCCGGATATAAGGATACGGGCTCAGCTTCAGGTCTTTCTTCGTTTTTGTAAACTCGCGCACCGTCCTGACGTCTACCGTATCGACTATGCCCGTGAAATGTTCGGCCTGGGCAGCTATGGTATAATTATGGCGCAGTGGCAGCTTGAGGCGGTATGTGCCCGAGTCGGCATTCACCACGGCCTCGGTAAAGGGCTGGCCGTTTACCAATATCACCACGGGCTTGCCGGTAAGCACGGCCCTGGTCCGTTCATTAAGGATCGTGCCCGACACGATCACAAACGGATTCTCCTCGAACAGTTTTACTTTATAAATGTCCGCACCACCGGATGTATTACGGGTAGAAGAAAAATATGCCCAGCTGCCATTAGCAGTAGTTTTGAAATATGAATCCCACTGCTTGGAGTTGATGGTATCGCTCAGCGGCACGGCATCATCCCACACATATTTGTCTTTCGCGCTACGTTTTGATACGAAGATGTCGAACTGTCCGCGGTGTTTCCAGTCGCTGGCGAAGTATAATGTATTTGCATCAGCCGACAGAAAAGGAGCTTCTTCGTTGTAGCGTGTGTTCAGCTCGCGTATCGGGATAGGGCGCGCCCACCTGCCGTTGCGTTTCTTGCGGCTCAGGAACAGGTTTGTTTTGTCGCTGTTGTACGAGCGGGAAAAGCTGTGAACGATATAGTTACCGTCAGCGCTCATGCTCGCGCTGCTTTTCATACCGCGATTACGCTTGGATAGCTTCTTTACGCGAAGACGCACCGGTGTAGTCCACTCCTCACCGTTCTTTGTAGATATCGAGAGGCCGCGTTTCTTCCATATGTTACCACGACGGTTGTATACACCTTCCAGTAATATGGTGTTACCATCGGCTGATAAAGAAAGGGCGTTATTATACCGGCCAATATTCAGGAACAACGGCCGCACGGCTGGAGACCATGTACCATCAGGCTTCAGACGCGAAACCCATATATCCTGGCTATCTTCAAAACCATATGTGTTCTCCGGGTGATTTACCCGCGTGAAATATAATGTCTTTCCATCCGGGGAAAGAACAGGATTGATCTCATTATACGTGGTGTTTACACCCGATCCTACAGCCTGCGGAATAAATGAGGACTGTGCCAGGATACCGTTTGCCACCAAAAAGGCTAAAATAAAAAGGTAAGCTTTCATCGTCATAAATTCGTTACGGTTTAGGATTCGGTATTTTCTCGGCCTTCTTGTCCCAGCCAAAAACAAAATTCAACCCCGCACGAACATTCACGAATTGTGCGCTGTTCAGGTAGCTGTTCAGCTCGCTGTTGGATGCGAGCGCAATCGGAGCGCCCAGCAGATTGTCGCCAACCACATACAATTGCAGCGGCGCAAAGTTCAGCGAAATACCGGCGCCAATATTATTGAACGAATTGTTCGTAATGGTATAGCTCAATGATGTGCTCAGCCTGCGGCCGAACTCCTTATGGATAGATGCCGACATACTCGGAGCAAAGCGACCCCGGAACTGCTCTGCATAAAGCAACAGCCCTACATTAAGTGTCTTCTTGAGCATATAGCTGCCACTCAGGTAGAACCGTTTCGGCAGCGGCGTGCGATACGATCCGATAGTGCCCTTCTCGAACTCGAAGTTGGTATCGATAGAATCGCTGACCTCCTGGTAATAATCTTTTTCGCCATTCAGCACGCGCTCCAGGTTTACCCCCTCGAACGTCACGTGCGCTTTGGCCGGGTCCAACCGGTAGCCATAGGTATCGTTCTTCCAGGTTATACCGCCGATGTCGAGCACGCTCGCACCGAGAATCAGGCGGTCGTCCATAAGCGAATACGTTGCGCCAAGATCGAAGGCCATGCCGGTATTCTTCTTATACACTTCCCAATCATCTCCCATATCAAAATCGTCGTTATCGAACTGGTGGATGCCCGATGTTTTCAGATTTACATCGGCCACACCTTTGATGTTGTAGTTATCATCGATCGACAGGTTCACAGCAGAAGCTGCTGTAGTAGCATTAGCAATACCCTTGAGCAGCTTTACCTTTAAACCAACAGTAAGATGGCGGTCTACCACATACGATGCTCCCCATCCTGACTCTACATAAGCGAGTCCCTCCACCTGGGGCGAGAATGTAGTGGGCTTATTGACAAGCGGCGAGGTGCCATTTGTAAGAATACCGAACAGCTCTTGTGGCAACATCTGCCGGGTGTATGACTTGGCCGTGATATTCCACGTGAAATACATCCGGGCATTGATCTTCACACTGATGCGGAACAGATCGGCCTGTACGGCTTGCGTGAGATAATTCTTTTTCTTCAGCGCACCGTAGAGCTTGTTCAGGTCGCCGATCACGCTGTCTCCCTGTTTCTTCGCAAAGTCTTTATAGTTGAAGGCGTTGTTGGCATATTGCGCATATACCGATGAGCCTGGCAAACCGAGCGAGAATTTATAGCGGGGTTGCAATGCCGGGTTAACATAGGTAACCTGCGGCAAGCTGTTCATAAAGTATAGCGTACCTTCTTGCTGCGACAACGCAGGGAACACTACACCACAAAGCAGAACTATAACGAGAATTCGTTTTATACCGTACATCATCATAAATCAACGTTTACCTTAAGTTCAGCACGAAGACCCAGTTTCACATTCATCTTATAGCTTGCTTTGAATTTTACATCTGGCTGGGTGCCGTCGGCATTCTTTATAGTGCGCATCCGTGCTACAAGAATAAGCTTACGTGCTTCAAAGATCTTATTCACCTTTGCACTGGGTATTTCGATCTCATCGTCATACACGCCTGGGCTGGCAAGATCGCCGCTCGCGGTGACCGTGCTGGGAGCTATAATGTCTTCCGCTTCCTGGTTGGTAAAGATGGAGTCGATTATACGGGCGCGGTCGTCGGCAAGGTAAAGCTGGAAGCGTGCGTCCAGCGGAAGCTGGTTCACGATCTTTGCTTTAAGAAATATAGACTCTACGTCAGAGCTTTCAACATCGCTGATATCGATTTCCGTAGTATCAGACAATATAAGGCCCGAAGCTGAACCGTATAACGGAACCTCTGCACGGAAGCGAACCTTCAGTACGGCTGTGTCGGCGCAAAAATTATTACCTGATGTCAGGCCTGGGTTTGTCTGAGCTTTTACCTTATAATAGAACTGATCTGGGTTATAGTCCAGGATCGCTTTTGCATTGAGTATCGATACAGACGTTGTTGAAGAATCGCCCGGTGTTGTCGGTGCCTCTACAGGTATCGTGTAGGGAGCGCTCAGCTGTAGCTTTATCGATGGACTTCCGTTTTTACGCGCCTCAAGTTCATCGAAGATCACATCCACCGGAATACCGTATTCATTGACCACGATAAACGACAACCTGGGATCGGCTATCGAAACGTCGCCCGTAGTGCTTGTCGGTGTAAAGGGATCAACGCTTATGGTCTGATCCGGTATAGCGGTAGTCTGGTCGCCGAAGAAACCTTCCGCAAACTCAAAATCCATGTCCCTGAACGCCATGGCTATGCGCACCTCAGTGTTTAGGGGAATTGTAACCGGCGATGCATGCGCCTTCTGAATAACCGTAAGCTTTAGTGAAGTTACGTCGTCAGTGAATTTTGCGTCATAACCCGAAAGGTCCAGGATCGCGCTTCCCGATATACGCTGCGAGAAAGCAACACCATTCTTTTTAAAATCGGGCAGCTCCACAACCACATCATAGCTGAAACCTGCCGGTGTGGCCGGGAAGACCGTAGAGGTGATCGCAATCGTTCCCTGCTTCAGCAGCAGACGGTCCATATTCTGGGGATCGAACGCAAAATCAAGCGGCAGCGTTTGCGCATAGCTGACCTCTGTTGAAGACGGTGGTATAATGGCTGGCGGCAGCGGCACTGCTTTCTCAAAATCACGATCCGGAATAACGATAAGATTACGGATATCCGGCGACTCGAGGGTCTGCTCGTAAAACAGATACACAAGCCCATCATCATACACTTTGATATACGATGAATCACGGTTGCTCAGGAAATCCTCAATTCCCAGATCGCCGTAGGCCAGCGGTAGTGTAATGGAAGGGTTGGCTGTCACGCCTTCCACATCGTATTCGTCAGAATCGATGCAGCTGGTTAGGACTAGACAAAAAAATACCAGAAGAGGCCGCAGCCTGAAAAAATGCGTCATACCTGTGGGGGGTTAAGACAAAACAAAACCGGTAACGGCTCCTCCATACGAAGGCTTACGCAACAGTAAGTAGAGCTATTACCTATATTTAATTTACTAAGAAACTGTCAGGAAACCTGCTGCGCAGCAGCACAAATCACTTGTCTGTGATCGTGAACTCAACCCGCTTATTAAGCGCTTTGCCTTCCGGAGTCTTGTTTGAGGCTAGCGGTCGCGTTGATCCATATCCACGCGCCGTTACCCGGTTCTTCGAAATACCTTTAGATGTTATGTAGTTCGCAACAGCCCTGGCCTGATTCGATGTCGGTACGTTAACGCCTGCTTCCGAGTGGCTGCCGATCTCGATCTTTACTTTGGGGTTAGCTTCCAGGAATGCTACAACCTTATCCAACTCCGGCAGTGACGCAGGATTTAACGCGTTCTTTCCTGTGCCTACAACAACTGTATTCAAGCGCACAGACTGGCCACGCTCTACCGGCACCAGCACAAGATCTTTAGCGATCTGTACTTCGTTTGTCGCCGTTGTAACATTGATCGTTTCGTATACCGGATAGTAATCAGTCGCATTGGCGCTGATCATGTAGGCGGCCCGTAGCGGTAACCGCAGATCGTAAGTGCCGGTCAGCGAATCCAGGCTTGCGGAAACGGACGATACTCCTTCTACATTCACATGTACCGGTATAGTGTTCTCCAACGGAGCTCCTGTCTTTTTATTGATAATCTTCCCGCTTACTATCGCCATTTTTTCTGCGTCGGCTTGCAGATCCAATGTAATCTCTTCGTAACCATCGACAGCAATCAGCTCTACTACTTCGGGAAACGATTCGAACCGGCTTGCGCTCACCTGTACATAGTAAGAGGCTCCGTGCTTCACCTTCAGTTCATACGTACCGTTAGCGACATCGACAAATGCTGAATCTACAACTTCACCATCCACTACGATCCTGGGTTTGGCTGTTGCGGGAATAGCCTTCCCGGTATTCTTGATCAGCAGACGCCCTTTCACCAGCACATACGGGAGAGGCCCTTCTGTCAGGTCCAGTTTTTCTGCCTTGTATTCTTTCACAGCAGACCCGTCGATTGTAAAAGCATGTGCGGTATAATGATCCACCTGTGCCTTAACCGAATATTTCTTGCCGAACGGCAGTCTCAATGTATATGTACCCGAATCACGGTTTATCGTAAAGAAGCCTGCGGTCACTCCATCAACGAGGATGGTTATGTCTTTATTGCGCAGGGGGCGTTTCGTTACGCTGTTTATAACGGTACCTGTCACTAATATATAAGGGGTATCTTCATACAGCTTGGCCGTAAAAATGTCAGAATGGCCAGACGCGTCAGTCGCGGCGAAATAACCCCATGCGCCATTGTTAGTGCGCAGTGATGTCTCTGAATAGATCGTATTGATCGAATCGTTTACTGATACAGGCTCGGACCAGGAGCTCCAGCCGGCACCGGTCACAACGGTACGATACACGTCGGACGACTTCTCTTTGCCGGGGCGGGTAAAATATAGGGTCTCGTTGTCATCCGTAAGGAACGGAGCGTGCATCTTGCCTGCATTGAGATTTTTGGCTTGCACTGCTTTACCCCACTTGCCATCCGATCCTTTTTCGCTTATATAAAGTTTCGAGCCTTTGCTGTAGATCAGATATTTGCCGTCGGCTGTCAGAGATGCTTCCTTCGAAGCCTTCAGGTCCAGCTTCTCGGGTGTGCCCCATTGGTCGCCGTTGCGTGTAGATATTGCGAGATTACCGTCGATCGAGACCAACAGCCGCTGACCATCTGCCGTAAGCGAGAGAGGCATATTATAACGGCCTGTATTCAGCACAGCCACGCGTGTAGCGGAGCTCCATACTCCTTTATCCGCGTGCGAGATGAATACGTCCGCGCTGTTCTTCTGTCCGTGAGAGTTCTGGGGATCATTTACCCGGGAGAAGAACAGGGTCTTGCGATCGGATGAGACCACAGGGCTCACCTCGTCATACTCCGTTGTGTTGACACCGCCGCCCAAATTCTTAGGAAGAAAGGCAGACTGAGTGTAACCGGATTGCGCTACAACCAGGAAAATAAAAACCGATAAAATGGTCTTTAGCATATGACGGGGTATTTTATAAAAACCGAAAGGGCTTTAAAATTAGAACTCCGCCGCCACATCACGAACCCGATGTAATAAAACTATTCTTTTCGATGGAAAGTAGGTAATCCCCGTTAACACGTAAATATCTGCTTTACAGGGCCCCAGCTTTGATCTCGTCCACTACGCCCGGATCCAGCAGCGTTGTAGTATCCCCCAGGTTGGAGGTATCTCCTTCGGCCACCTTACGCAGAATACGGCGCATTATCTTTCCCGAACGTGTCTTCGGGAGCCCACGCACGAACTGGATCTTATCCGGTTTCGCAATCGGCCCGATGATCTTCGAAACCGTTTCGCGGATCTCCGCACGCACCTTCTCCTCGTCAGCGGGCTTTTCGTAGCAGATCACGAACGCGTAAACAGCCTGTCCTTTAATGTCGTGCGGAAAACCTACAACGGCTGCCTCACTCACAAGCTCGTGCTCGTCGATTGCGTTCTCGATCTCCGCTGTACCGAGGTTGTGGCCCGATACGATGATGATGTCGTCTACCCGGCCCGTGATGCGGTAATAACTTTCCGCGTCGCGCTTGCTTCCGTCGCCGGTAAAGTATTTACCCGGAAACGTAGAAAAATAGGTCTCCTTAAAGCGCTGGTGGTCGCCGTAGATCGTGCGGGCCATGCCCGGCCAGGGAAATTTAATGGTTAAACGCCCTTCGGTTTCTGTATTGGTAAGCTCTATGCCGGATTCATTCATAAGGGCGGGCTGCACGCCTGGTAGCGGCAAGGTTGCATGGGCCGGCTTCAGCTTCGTAACATTAGCGATAGGTGCGATCATGAAACCACCGGTCTCTGTCTGCCACCAGGTATCGATAATCGGGCAGTTGCCTTTACCGATATATTTATCGTACCAGTTCCATGCTTCTTCGTTTATCGGCTCGCCTACGCTGCCGAGTACCTGTAACGAGGAAAGGTCGCGTCCTTCAATAAAGCTTAGCGGCGCATGTTGCAGCGAGCGTATAGCCGTAGGCGCTGTATAGAATATATTCACCTTATGGCGCTCAACTACCTGCCAGAAACGACTGGCATCGGGCCAGGAGGGAACACCTTCGAATATCACGGTAGTGGCACCCGCCGAAAGCGGACCATAAAGAATATACGAGTGGCCTGTGATCCAGCCTATATCGGCCGTACACCAATATACCTGTCCCTGCTTATATTGAAACGCCGTGCGGAATGTATAATTGGCATATACCATATATCCGCCGCATGTATGCACCATGCCCTTGGGCTTACCGGTAGAGCCTGATGTATACAGTATGAACAGCATATCCTCGGCATCTACCGGCTCTGCTTCACATACTGCGTTTACTTTTTGTATCTCATCGCTCCACCACAGGTCGCGGCCCTCCTGCATTTTGATGGACACATTCGTATGCTTATAGATCAGC
>Ga0247762_1000098_pt1 | contig 37053 bp, 29 predicted proteins | sample UWRJL081202R4_FD_181016 | JGI IMG/M metagenome (GOLD analysis project Ga0247762, IMG submission 181016) | Plant litter microbial communities from Arlington Agricultural Research Station in Wisconsin, United States - UWRJ-L081-202R-4 | ecosystem: Environmental > Terrestrial > Plant litter >...
GCCCGATGATGTAGTACGATACGTTTCTCGTCACACTATCACCAATAGTAAGAGCGCCCTGACACATTGTGCAACCACCCTGATCTGTATGAGGGTTGAACTGAGGGTCAGCCGCAAGATTCCACTCCAGCACGTTGCGCGACCAGTTGCGTGTAGCACCTATGATAAGGTGGCGCGTGTGCCAGCGCAGATCTCCGCTGAACTCGCCCTGAGGTGATGTCCACTGCTCAGTGAAATAAAGGCTCTTGTCAGGATGTGCTTCGTGTACTTTGGAAAGCGCTTCGATCTCTCCAAGGTAGAGGTGGAATGCCGAACCATCGATATATTTCCTGGCTGTTGAGTCGTTAAGGATCGTGATGGGATATTCAGGGTGATCGCAGTTGTGATCGAACACTACGATCTTTGTTTTGATTCCTGCCTTTTCAAATGCGGGGCCAAGGTTGTTCTTAACAAATGTAGCCTGCTGCTCGGCAGTCATGAGCATGCTCGGATTGTTCTTGGGGTTCTCCGGCTCGTTCTGCAATGTGATCGCATCGATAGTGATGCCCTCAGTGGCCATCGCCTGAATATATTTTACAAAGTAATCGGCAAAAGCCTGATAATATTCCGGCTTAAGGCTTCCACCTTTAAGACTGTTGTTATCCTTCATCCACGCAGGCGCAGACCACGGGCTTCCCATGATCTTGATATCCGGATTAAGCTTAAGTATTTCTTTCAATACCGGGATCAGATCCTTCTTATCAGCGTCTATAGAAAAGCCTTTAAGTTCAGCGTCCTTCTTGCCATCCGCCAGGTCGTTATACGTGAATACATGATCATCGAGATCCGATGAGCCTACGCTGATGCGGAGATAGCTCACGCCGATGTTGCTGCCGTCCGTCAGGAACAGTTCCTTTAGCATAGCATCACGACGTGCAGGGTCAAGCTTTTGGTTTAATAAATAAGCGCTGCCGCCGGTAAGTGCATAACCAAAGCCATCGATGGTCTGGAACTTCTGTGTTGTGTCTATTTCGATCACAGGAGTTTCTGCGGCTACGGTGGCGAACGATATACCACCAGGAACATTGTTAAGCAATGAAGTTTTATCGCCTGTTGTTATCCAGTATTCGATATCGCCCTGGCCCGTTGTATTGGAGGTTCCCTCCTGCTCTTTCTTGTTACATGATGCCGCCACGATTATAATGAGGAGACAGCAAAGGGTTTTGAGGTAGGTGTTGTTACGGAATTTCATTTCTCGCTTCTATCGATCTTGTTACTATTACTAAAAGACACAAGGCGACGCCGTTTAACGGCATCGCCTTGCTTGTATTACTGTTGTTTTACGAACGAGTAGGTACAGCTCTGGAGATCAGGAGCAACAACGATGGTCGCTTTGTAGTCTCCATCCTGCACAATGCCCGGGTAGTTGGCGCTGGAGCTCGAGTTCTGCATGGTTCCCGAAAGCGCGGTGTCCGCAGTTCCGAACTGCACATCCCACGGCGAGTTGAATTTGCAGACAAAACCTCCGGTGAGGGTTGCCTTAACTGTAAATGTGAGAGGATGCACATACGTCATCACAATTTCCTTGTGAGCATCCCATCCATCAGGATCTTTCCAATGGAAAAGCTTGAAGTTGTAGTACTTCCAGGTAAGCTTCTTGGCATCAAAGTCCAGAACGATGAGGTACGCCTGGTCGCGGGCTACTGCAACTTCTTCCTCACCAATTATTGTACCTGAACCGTCAGCTTTTGTATTAAGCTGATAGGTCTTGCTTTGCTGCAGAGGTAGGTAATTTACAGACGAGAACTTGTTACCGTCCTTTGTGAGTTCACCAACGGACTGGCCATCGGACACCAGGAAAAGCGTCGAGGGAAGGTCACCAGTTATGGCGAAGTTACCAGATACAGCGTCTCCATCGGGCGACTTCGTATCGCCGATGATAGGTTTAGCCGGTTGTGACGACGGGTCCAATACCATGGCATATGTATACTTATCCGACTGTAAATTCACCGTCACGGTGTATGTACCCGCCTCTTTCGAAGGTATATTATCTACCTTAACACCAGCAGCAGCGGCCTCAGACTCGATAAAAAGCTTATTGTCTGTCCCCAGAACATACTTGAGAATGTAGGTCCAGTCATTGTTAGCCCGGATTATAAATGTTGACGTGGGACTGGGTTGAAGTAAGTCAAGCTTGGCTTGCCATATACTGTTGCCGATATAAGCAAGGGGCAGGTCAACATTCCATGGATTTTCGGTAACCTCACCGATTATACTCCACTGGTCGATCTTCACAAGGTTGTAAGTGTTGTTGATAAGATCAACAGTTACACGATACTGCCCCGTTTCGGGAGCAGTGATGGCGGTGCCGCAAGGCTCGAGTGTAAATTCTTTTCCGCCGTATACACGCGATTGAAGTGATGCTTTATCGCGGAAGGTATAAGTTCCGCCTTTGGTAAGCGTGGTATATACGTCGAATACGTAAGTAAGATCACCGTCTGCATTTTTCTGCGCACGCATCGCTGTTGCTTTTGTTACGTCAGTTCCGGCTTCCGTTGCGTCACCGGTAATGAATAATGTTGACGGGAAGTACTCCGTTGCGAAGCGGGTGAACGTTACGTTCTCAGATGCTACCACAGACTGGTCGATCGCCTTGGCGACAACAGCCCATTTGAGCTTTACTGCAGCACCTGCGGGATAACAGGCCGTCCAGAGAGCATAGTCAATCTGCTGTGCGGTAGCTTCAGCAAAGAGATCCTTACCTGCATTGCCGGGAGTGATACTGAGCAGCGGATTATCGAAAGTTGTTGCTTCCGCAGGCACGAGTACTACGGCGTATGACACTACGAACTTGTTGCTGGCTACTGCAGCGCTCCACTCGAAGCGTGTTTTAGCTGCAGGCGTCGCTTCATTGAGGGCTATTGCTGCGTTAGCTGCGGGTGCAGTAAGCGCGGGCTCTGCTATTGTCCAGCCGCCTACGGCGTCCATGTTATCATCTTCGCCGCACGACCAGGCCACTGCTACCATAAGGAGCAGGGATACGAGCTTATATATCTGTTTCATATTCACTTCTGTTTGAATTGTGTACGATTAGTACTGATCGTTCTGGCCCAGGGTCTTGTTCAGGTTTCGCTCCTGCTGAGGTATTGGCATTACCCGTTTGTACGGTTGCATGTCATATACCTTCTTTTGTCCTGTAACCAGGTTAACTTCGTTGAGGGCGTTCATCACAGACTCCACGCGGCCATAGCGCACGAGGTCATCCCAACGCTGTCCCTCCTGAGCAAGCTCAAGGCGGCGTTCTTTCTCGATAGCGAGTTGCATTTCGCTCTGATTTGTAGCGGGTGTAGGATCAAGACCCACACGATCGCGGATCTGGTCCACAAGCGCACGTGCGCCTTCTACGTCCCCTTTAGAATTAATCGCCTCCGCTTTCAGGAGGATAATATCCGCGAGACGGAAGATGTACTGACGGTTCGTGCTGTTGCCACCACCCGCATCGCGCCATTTGTACGCAAAGGGTATGCTTCCTCCTACTGTCGGCGACCAGTATTCGTCAGCCCAGGGAGCAACTTCGAAAAGTATGGAAGCACCTTTACGAACTGCATCGCCTTCGGCGTCAAAAGCATTAACGAGGTCGTGCGATGGCACAATGAATTTGCGCCATGTTGTAGCTGTAATCGACGGAGGAAGGAGAAGCTGAGGCCCCCAGTTACCCTCCGTGCCACCTGTAAACTGCACCTCCATGATAGACTCCTGATTGTTGTAGTGGCTGCCATCCCAAAGCTGGTCAAAGCTCGGCATCAGGGAGTAACCTGCGGGACTGTTAATTACTGCATCACAATACGTATTCACTTTGTCATAATCGCGACCTGCAGGGTTTTGCGCATACACTTTTGCAAGCAGTGCGTTTGCTGCAGCTTTAGTAGCCCGGGCTTTGTTTACGCTGGCATCAGCACCGTATGTATCGGGTAGCCGTTGAACTGCCTCTCCGAGATCACTAATGATCTGAGTATAGACTTCAGCCTCCGTACTACGTGCTATTTGCACCTGGCTGGGCTCGGTTGAAGTAGTTGGTGTCGTTATAAGAGGAACTCCACCAAAAGTTTTCACGAGATTATAATAATGATAGGCGCGCAGGAAGTACGCTTCACCGAGAATCTGTGATCTGCGCTCGTCAGTAAGGTCCTTGTCAGCAATTTCTGGTACGCGCTTCAGTACAACGTTAGCCTTCAGAATAGCATTGTATAGCTGAGTCCAATCGTTAAAAAGGCGACCATTGGTCGTTGCTACCGCTAGGTTATCATATTGAAATATGTTAGCGTCGTCACCACCGGCATAGTAGTTATCCGATCTTACGTCGGAAATGAGAATATTATCCCATATATAATACTCCTGCGAAAAGGAATCATACACACCTACCAGCGCGGCCTCGGCGTCTTTGGCAGTTATATAAGCAGTTTCGTCGGTGTTATCCGATATGGGTCTTACGTCTATATAATTATCGCAGGCTGACAATGTTACCGCCACAGCGGCTATTGCGAGTATACGGTTGATATTTTTTGATTTCATAACCAGTTGTGTTAGAAGGTAAGGTTGACACCAAAGATCAGGCTTCTGCTATGCGGGTACGTTCCGAAATCAACGCCCAATACAGTAGGCGCATCCGAGGCTGAGAACGAGTTTACTTCAGGATCAAATCCCGAATAGTTGGTTATTGTGAAGAGGTTCTCCGCAGTAACATATACTCTTGCCGCGCTCATTTTCACTTTTGTCGTCAAAGCTGCCGGCACTGTATAACCGAGTGTTATGGCTTTGGCACGTAAATAAGAACCGTTCTCCACAAAGCGCGAAGAAATGCGGGAATTGTCGGTGTTAGCCCATACTGCCTTCGGGATATCGGTTACGTCGCCGGGTTGTCTCCAGCGATTATTTACCGTTGCCAGTTGGTTCTTCGCATCATTCATCCCTTCAGTTTCTATACGTGAAGCATTGAAGATGTCGTTACCTTGCGAACCTTGTAAGAATATGCTAAGGGTGAAATTCTTGTAGGAGAAGGTGTTCGTCATGCCGTAGATAAAGTCAGGATTAGGGTTGCCGATGAATGTTCTGTCGGTATCGGCATTCGGCGTAAATGTGCTCTCGCCTTTGGAGTTAATGTAATACTCCATTCCAGTATTCGGGTCAACACCACCTGCTCTATAACCATAGAACATACCGATGGGTCGTCCTTCTCCTGTGGAGCTTACGTTATCTCTGTTCGGTATAGATCCGGTAAGGATAGAAGTTCCCAGCATGTCCACAACCTTGTTTCTGTTGAAGGAGATATTGAAATCTGTTTCCCAGCGAAACTCGCCCACCAGGTTACGGGAATTCACCATAAACTCGAGACCTTTATTCTGTACTTCACCGGCGTTTACCCATCCTTCAGTGAATCCACTGGAACGTGGCAGAGGCACATTGAGCAACATGCCGGTAGTTTTCTTCAAATACGCATCGGCTGAAAAGGTAATCCTGGATTCAAGAAGACTAACATCAACACCTATGTTTGTCTGTTCGGTTGTTTCCCAATGCAAATCATAATTTGCGATAGAGCTCGGGTAGTTACCCGGCAGTATAGTTCCACCGATGGGATAGTTTGAACCGGGTGACACTTTACCGAAATACAAATTGGACTTGCTGGGATTATCGTTACCTACTTTACCGTAACCTACGCGAAGTTTAAGATCATCGATAACTTTCACATTCTGGAAGAATTCTTCTTGAGAAATTCTCCAACCCACCGATACTGACGGAAACCCGCCCCAACGATGATCGAACCCGAAGTTAGATGAACCATCTTGTCTATAGTTCATTGTCAAAAGATACTTTCCGTCGTAATCGTAATTGATACGACCAATAAAGGAAGCATTAGTCCTCTCGGTTTTATCGTTTGAAGCGGCCGTGATTATAGAACCCGCATTTGTCGTGGGTATGGCATTGCTTGCAAATCCTGTTTTTTCGATTGAATTATTTTCATACCTGAATCCTTGTGCGACAGTACCCACCAAAGCGGTGAAGTTGTGCTTTTCATTGAAGGTTTTCTGGTAGGTAAGGGTATTATCGATGATATAGTAGTTTGTCAGGTTAGTGCCGTTACGACCTATACCTTGCTTCAAGCGTCCGTAGCTCGTCAATACCGGGTCGAGGAAGTAATCATTCACAGCGTTGATATAATCAATACCCGCGTTCGTCCTGAACTTGAGACCAGGAATTATTGTAACCTCGGCAAATGCATTTCCAAGCACGCGTTGATTATTGTAACCACGCTTTGAACCGTTTGTGCTGGCAATGGGGTTCTCCCAATCCTGGAACGGGTTGCTGGTAAACCAACCGTTGGGTCTGTATATACCTATATTAGGTGGCGTGGAGATCATACCGAGGATAACACCGCCGCTGTTCACGTTAGTGTTATCGGTTACATCCACATCATGATAGCGGGCATAGTTGATGTTCGCTCCGACGGTAAGCCATTTAGCGACTTTTTGCTCAAGGTTCATCTTGAAGTTGTAGCGGTTCATCTGCGAGGTTCGCACAGTACCGATCTGCTCTACCCAGCTTCCTGAGACGTAGTAAGTTGTCGCGTCATTCTTTCCGGACATCGAAAGTGTATAGTTTTGCTGACGACCTGTCTGGAATACTTCGTTTTGCCAATCTGTATTCGCTGTGTACTGGCTCCAGTCGGTTGTTTGGCCGAGCTCGGTCATCAGGTCGCGGTACTGCTCGCTATTAAGTACTTTAAGCTTCTTCCAGGGTTGGGAGAAGCCTGCGTAAGCATTGAATTCTACGCGAGGTGCACCCTCCTGACCTTTCTTGGTGGTGATCAGTACAACGCCGTTAGCGCCTGAGGCTCCGTAGATAGCTGCCGATGATGCATCCTTCAATACCGATATAGTCTCGATATCTGCGGGATTAATAGTACGCGTATCCGACACGGGCACGCCGTCTACCACATATATTGGGTCGCTGCTTCCGTTAACGGAGGTAGCTCCGCGGACCCTGATGCTAAATTGTCCATTGGGCTTACCCGAGTTCGAGTTTACCTGTACCCCCGCCGTTTTACCCTGGATAAGGTTGCCAAACTGGGTGTTTGGACGGTTAGTAAAAACTTCTTTGTTAATAACACTTACGGCTCCCGTGATGTCTTTCTTTTCCTGGGTACCGTAGCCTACAACTACTATCTGCTCCAGAGTCGTTACGTCTTCCTGGAGAACGGCATCGATCGTCGTACGTCCCTGAATCAGGGCTTCCGACGTCTTATAACCAATAAAGGAGAAGACGAGCGTTCCCTCGGATACATTGATCCGGTAGTTGCCGTCTACGTCTGTCATGGTGCCGGTCGTCGACCCCTTCAACACCACATTCACCCCTGGCAGCCCCTCGCCATTTGCGCCGGTGACCTTGCCCGTCACAACATTCTGCGCAAAACCCGGAAGGGCCGCACAGAGAAGCATGACCAACATGCTGAGTACACTTCTGTTCATAGTAAAACCAGTAATTTGTTTGGATTGCTCCAAATGTAGTATGACGCACACAAATCACAATACAACGTACTGATGTATAGGTAGTTATACATTTTGATACGCTTCATGCGCAGATGGAAAAATGCACTTCTGACGTCGTTTGGGGGGCTTTTAGGGTGTCGGGCCGAAACGGATTGATACGGTATAGATGCTGCAAACGATTACGGTTAATAACGAGGCAATCAACAGAAATTCAGCAACTTACAGAGGTTACACCGATACAGAAATATTTTTCAGAAAGCATCAATCGATTCCGTAAGTGATTCAGAATCAGGCAATAAAAATTATCACCGGAAACGTGTTCTGAGTACAAAAAGATGCTTTGGGAACGGTTTCGGAGGGCATTATTGACACACAACAATACGTCGGGCGTTGCGAAAGGGGTACCTTTTACCGGATTTACTGACCCGTAAACAGGTAGCCGAATCAGCATCGCAACAGGAATCCTTCGGGCATGATCTACTAACCTCACCGACTGGATGGCGGCGTGAAGGTATAGTCCACGGAAATGCCGCCATCAACGGTGCAATGTTCGATGATAATGGGAAGCCCGGATGCTTTATCCAACGGAACGACATATGCCGCGTCATCACCGCTTAGCTGATAAATAAAATTTCTTGCATCTTTTAAAACCAGGCGATAGTCTCTTCCCCCGGCCGTTTCAAAAGCTATCCCGTCGTTTTCTTTTTTTACCGCTACGATCGGCTCGGCCGAAATCCCGTCCATAGCCCAGCGCACAAATGATGAGTCCGTCACGATAAACCGGTTATAAATTTGACAAGGCGACACCACATACGGCTTGTCCTTATACCAAAAAACAGGAATCCATCGTCCAACAATCTCCGCTGGAGGCGTTACGGTCTTCAACGAGTCGCTTTTCTTACTATTATACATTGCTTCATACTCCTCCATTTGTATATCGTTAAACTCAAATAACTGCGCCAGGGGCTTATGAAGTTTCGTTTGGGTATTATGAACGATAAAAGCGTATTGCGCCGAACTCTCGGCATATCTCTTTTTAATTAATGTAATGGGGCCAGGTATATCGTAATCGAGAAGAATCGAATCTACATCCAAGTTGCCGGAGGTTTTGAAAGTAATCGCATCGTCACTTTGTGATTGACTGATAGTGCTGTCGGGTATGCCTGTTTCGAGGGGCCGAGGCTGGGAGCTACAGCCGGCAATAAGGGCAACCAGTGACAGACAGAGAAAGCAAAAGGACTTCATTACTTATTTTAAGTCAGAATATAGGCGTGCAATCTGCTCAAAAAAATCGGAAGACATTTAAACCTCCTCCATCAAAATAGAATTCCACCCCTCATGATGCTGAAGCGCCCCATGCCTCTTCCGCTCCTTCATAGACTTCTTGATCTTTGAACTATACGTCCAGCACGTAGATTGGCGAATGCCCAAAATCTCCGAAAGCTTGTGCGACGAGATGCTTCCCTTGGAACTGTAAACCAGGAAGATCATATAGAATGCCTTGTTGATCGGAAGGCGCGTATTCTGGAGCATCGTATAGGCAGTAACCGACTCGTCGTACCCGCACTTTGAGCAGCGCCGGCTGTGCGGACTGCGCCCAGGGCCGTAAGCGGTGTGATTGCATTTGCGGCAGGCATAGCCGTTGTGCCATTTGATGTCCGCCAGGAACTTGAGGCAGCTCTCGTCGTCAGGATACATGGCGCTGAACTCTTCAAAGTCCACTTCGCGGGAGAGAATACGGGCTTCTTTTACTTCGGCTACATCGTGTTGGAGGCGAACGTTGTCCTTTGTAAGAAGGGCATTCATTGCGGCAATCTCGGTGGCTTGTTCGGCAAGCTGGCGGTTGGCTTCTTCCAGCTGGTGGTTCTGTTGTTCTACCAGCTCTGTTTTCTGCACCAGCTCGAAAGTCTTCACCCGCACCTGTGCTTCGAGCTCCTGGTTGATGTTGTCTTTCAACAGCTGGTTTACGCGAAGCTGCTCGATAGTACGTTCCTGCGCCTCTGCTTTTTCAACCCGCAGTAGGCGGATCTTATCGCTCATGGCGAACGAGAGGAAGATCATCTCCATAATGAAGCTGAAGCCAAGGCTATAATGCGAAAGTTGTCCGTAGGGCATCCAGTTAAAGCCGAAATAGAGCAGCACCTGTGTGATGATACCGAAGAAGAGAAACGTATAGCCCACGAGAACGAAACGCGCGTAACGATAACCCTTCAGCAGACAACGCACGCCTATATAAAGTCCCACACCCAACGGAATGAACTCTACCGGCTTGAAAGCAAACCACTCCTGGAAGAATGTGAGGCTCAGCAGCAGGCACACCGTTCGAAGCAGAAAAGCGCCTACGGCTACTTTGTAAAGCACGGAGTGATCTTTCCTGAGGTGTAGCAGCGATATAGTAAAGAATAATGAAAGACAAGACGCTGCATACTGCGCAAAGCCCACCGCATACTGGTTCCAGAGCGGTGCATTCGGCCATAGGTACTGATAACCGATACCGTCGGCGCTCATCTCGAACAGGCCGATGCTGACGAGGTAGAGCACATACAGTAAATAATGCGACTCCCGGACGGCAATATACATCAGCAGATTATAGAAGCTGAACACGAGAAGCATGCCATAGAAGATGCCAAAGAAGAAGTATTCGTCGAGCGCGTAATGAAAGAACCAGTCGACAGAACGAAGCACAACGATAACGTCGGCACGCTGCTGTGAACGTACACGGAAGTAGTAGGTGCGTACGTCGTTGGAGCTATTGTTGAGGCGCACTACGAAGTTCTTGTGCCAGAGAAGTCGGTTGCTGAAAGTATAGCGGTCGCCGAACGATTCGTGAATGTAGTTACCCTGGTCGTCCGGACTATAAAACTCGATGGAGTCGATGGTCTGGTCGAAGAACTCGAGGATCCATTGTTTCTCCGACTGATCGTTGAGGTGTATGGAGATGCGGTGCCAGTATGCGGACTGTTTGTTGAAGTTCGTGGGGTTGAAGGCGGCCGACGGTTGAAAGCGACGATCGTAGCGGTCGCTGCTGACCTCTTCTACAGTAAGCTTATTCGAAGGGTCTTCCATGAACTGGATCTCGTGGAAGGAGAAGATGTGCTGATCGAGCGTGTCGGAAATAGGGATTGTCGGCTGGGCGTGAGTAAGGACGGGAATTGACAATCCGAGAAAGAAAATAAATAGAAACCTTCTGATCATAGTCACTCGCACCTCACAAAAATACAGAGGATTGATTGTATCAGCAAGGTATGTTGCGGTAGCAGATTCTCCTGCAAAATTTAATTTAGCCGAATCTTTTCCTGGCCGTATATTTGATACCCTAATTTTTGACATGAGATTCAAGGTATTACCCCTACACTTGTTTTTGGCCGCTTTATTAACACTGGCCGGCCCTCTGGCCCGCGCCGCAGGGCCCGAAATCAAGTTTTTCGAGGCCGACAACAAGTTTATCCAGTATACAGGACGGATCGATTTCTCCGACGCAAAGAAGCCCAAATTCTGGCAACCCGGCGTTTACATCCAGGCAAAATTCAAAGGCCCGTCATGCGATTTTATCGTAAATGATGAGCTGGCCGACGGTCAGCATAATTATCTGACGATAGTCGTCGACGATATGCAACCACGACGCATACGCACGACGGGAAAAACTACCATCGTAAAAGGCGCTGAAGGATTAAGCAGCGGCACGCATACTATAACGGTCTGTAAAGCCACCGAGTCCGGCACGGGCTACCTGGAGTTCATGGGATTCATCAGCGAAGAGCTTGTGTCTTTCGGCCCACGGCCGGAACGGACAATAGAGTTTATAGGCAACTCTATAACCAGCAGCGCCGGAAGCGATGCATCACTCATAGCTTGCGATAAAGGACAGTGGTACGATCAGCACAATGCATATATGAGCTATGGGCCGATGACGGCACGCGCGTTGAATGCGCAGTGGCAATTGTCCGCCGTGTCCGGCATAGGTCTGATGAAGAGCTGGGGATTCGATAAGACGATGCCACAGGTTTACGACAAGATGGACATGCGCCACGATGCGTATCCCTGGAACTTCAAAAGCTACAAACCCGATGTCGTAACGGTATGCCTGGGCGAGAACGATGGCCCACAGGATTCAACACAATTTGCCAACAACTATGTCGCCTTTATCGGCACCCTGCGAAAGCATTATCCCGATGCCTATATCGTCTGTCTTTCAAGCCCGATGGCAGAGGCGTCGTTCAACGAAATGATCAAATATTATCTGAAGGGTATTACGCATCACCTCAACAACCATGGCGATGAAAAAGTCTCGCATTATTTCTTTTCTAAGGCATATACGGAGGGTTGTGGTGGCCATCCATCGCAGGCACAGCATCAGCAGCTTGCGACAGAGCTTGTAAGTTATTTACACACCGTGACAGGGTGGTAAACCGTTCGGGCCATACCAGATTTCAGGGGTATTCTTTTTCTCTTTCCAGTTCAGATCTGGCTTTACAGCGTGAAGTATTAATCTGCGTTGCAACGGACGTGTTGTAACGTGAGGGGTAGATAAAAAAAGGAGAGTCCAAAAACCGTCTGCCTTTGACTCTCCTTTCCCGTTGTGCGCTGAATTTTTACGTTCAGCATAATTAATTTACAAAGGAAGTTGAATAAGCACAAGGGTTTCCAGGGATTTTGTCTGCGTATGGGCATGGGGTTATGTTAAAAGGAAAGATTGATCGTTGAGATCGTACAGATTTTTCCAACCCGCGGGATAGATGGCCGATAAGATCAGGGTTCTCGATATGACTTTTTGGTAAGCACGAAATCGACATGTCCTGATCCAAAGGTCCTGGCTTGACGGGCCTAAGCAGTCGATCACAAAAAAGTAAATGTTTATGCCCTCAGATGCAACCGTTACGGTTATTGGGGGATCGTTGAGAATATTCTATATTTCACAATGGTAGGACATTCCGTTTTTACACTCACGAAGGCCGAAAAAATAATAGCCTGGGGTCTCGCAGGGGTTAGTTTCTTCTTACACTTCTTTAGCAACCTGACCGGCGGCTATGGGTTCTTCAGGGATGAGCTGTATTACATAGCCTGCAGCGACCACCTGGCCTGGGGATATGTGGATCAGCCACCATTGTCGCTCTGGGTGCTGAAGCTTAGCCGGTTGGCCTTGGGAGATAGCCTGGCAGCCATACGCTTTGTGCCGGCGCTGGCAGTAGCCGGAACGGTCTTCCTAACAGCAAAGATCGCGAAGGAGCTTGGTGGCAAAGAATGGGCGTTGTTCCTGGCTTCATTAGCCGTAGTCATCTCACCGATCCATTTAGCCATGGGCGGGTTCTATAATATGAACCCCATCGATATGTTCATCTGGGCGCTGGCGTTTTACCTGGTCGTGCGCATTATCAATAGCCGCCAGGCCACACTCTGGCTGTGGCTGGGCATTGTTTTAGGGCTGGGCCTTTTAAACAAGATCAGCGTATTGTTCCTCGGCGCCGGTTTGTTCGTCGGTCTGCTGCTAACCCAGCGGGAATGGCTTAAAACAAAGTGGCCTTACCTTGCCGGCAGTATTGCCGGTATTCTGTTCCTGCCGTACATACTCTGGAATGTGTTTCATGACATGGCCCACCTGGAGTTCATTCACAACGCCTCGGCTGGTAAATACTCAGGCCGCAGCAGCCTCGACTTTATAGGCGAAGTGTTCACCGGCTTGCACCCCCTTAACTTTCCTTTATGGCTTGCTTGTCTGCTGGCGCTGTACTTCAATGGCCGGCTTAAACCCTATCGCATACTCGGCTGGATATTCGTCACTGTATTTATCATCCTGCTTGTTAACCGCACCAGCAAAGGCGAATACCTCGCAGCGGCCTTCACAGGCGTGTTTGCTGCCGGTGGCGTGTTCCTGGAGCAGGTGCTCAACCGGGCTTACCGACGTTGGGCATTATACGTCTATCCATCGCTCATGGTAATCCTCACCATTATAATTGTCCCACTCGTATTGCCGGTGCTACCGGTTGACCAGTATATCCAATACGCCAAAGTATTGGGACATGAGCCGTCGTCCTCCGAAAACAAAAAACTATCCGACCTGCCCCAGTTTTACGCAGACATGTTCGGCTGGAAAGAAAAGGCCCGCGACATAGCCGCCGTCTACAACACCCTCAGCCCTGCCGACAAAGCCAAATGCGCCATCTTCTCCAATAACTACGGCCGGTGCGGTGCCATCGATTTTTATGGCAAAGCCTACGGACTGCCATCTTCCATCGGCAATCATAACAACTATTGGATCTGGGGCCCCGGCGACTACACCGGCGAGGTGATGATCATCATGGGCGGTTCAAAGGAAGACCACGAAGGCGATTTTGAATCGGTAGCACTGGTCGGAAAATCGGAGTGCAACCATTGTATGCCCTACGAGAACGGCGCCAATATCTGGGTGTGCCGCGGCCTCAAAAAGGGATTGAAGGAGATCTGGCCGGATGAGAAGCACTACGAATAATCAGTGTGAGGGCGAGCGCGAGGAGCGAAGATGTGTGCAGAGTAATCCGTGTGGGAACCTCCGGACAAAATAATATTCTGTTTAGGCTAGTTCTGGAGTTCTTAGGGCTGTACATTTGTAATGTCTTTTTCGGGGCCGTTCTGGCCCTGAGTTATAGTTTCCAATAAGATTTCAGTGGACGAAGAGTGGAGCGTGAGTGGAGGATGAGTGGAGAATGACATAGGATATCCTAGGGTGATCTATAGGTAAGCTATAGGTGATCCATAGCTGATCTGTACCTCAGGTGGTGCTTCGCTGAGGAATAACACCAAATAATCTTCGGTTTTCAGAAATACATACTCGTTTGCCGCCGCTATTTTCGTGGCGTCTGAATGGTCCTCCGTTGGAGGTCGGGTATGGATCAAAACGGTGAGTCGACACCGCTGGTGTTCTATAAAAGTGCCAATGGAACCGTGTTTTAGCGGTTCATAAAAATGTTTTGAGCGGTATTTAAAATTAATCTAAATATGACTTAACTTCGACCCGTAATTGAATCAGGCATTGGAAAAACTAGCTGTCGCATCTGTTGAGTTGTCTTTGAACCGTGGAAAGGGACGTTATTCCCTGGCGGTTGGGGAGATGGTTTTTGAGCAGAATGTTTGTGAGTTTTTGCTGACGTTCAGCTTTCTGAACGGAAAGAATGTCGAGGAATTGTTGATGAGCACGGATAGCTGTTACGATCTGGTGCGTGTTCCGTTAACAGGTTGTGGAAAATGTGTTACGCTGGAGCTTGGACAGTTTGTAACATTCCGCGAGGTTTATGCCCAGGAAATGTTCCGTTTGAAGCTGGAAGATATGCTTCTTCGCAGTGGCGTCGCGCCATCTCTTTGTTTTTAGATCACTTATAAATTAAGGTTTTCGGGAACCGTTGTGAGGGTGTATGCCGTTCAATGGATACCTTTGGTATGTAATTTATTCGTACCCCTTAATAAAGAACAAAAAGATGAATCCTATGAATACATCGGTTATACGTTTGAGAACATCCTTACAGGATGAAGTGTTGGATCTTTTGAATGACCAGATCGCTATGGAAGCGCATTCTTCCGCTGCGTACCTGTCTATGTCGGCATGGTGTTATGCTCAGGGCCTGAACGGTGCCGGATCGTTCTACAAGAAGCAGTCTGGTGAAGAGCGCGAGCACATGCTGAAGCTGTTCGACTACGTCGCTGATGCTGGTGGTCTGCCCGTATCTCCGGATATCACCAACATCGAACGTTCATTCGAAGGCCTCCGTGATATTTTCGTAAGAGCGCTGGAGATGGAGATCGCCATCACAAACAAGTTCAACCTCATTACCGAACAGTGCCACAAGCTGAAAGACTTTCAGACTGCGCGTTTTGTTCAGTGGTACCTGGATGAACAAATGGAAGAAGAACAACAAGCACGTCGCTGCCTCGAGATCTTCGACCTTATCACCACCCAGGACGGCGGTCTGTACCGCATCGACAGTGAAGTCGGAAAGCTTAAGAGAAAAGATCAGTAGTCGATAAAACTACATATCAGATACAAAGGGTGTTCTTCGGGACACCCTTTTTTGTCTGCCGGCACGGAGGCTTCGACGGAGGAAATGATGTAAATTAGGATTTAAGAAAGTTATTATGAGTTCGATTAAGGTTATAGCGTTTGATGCAGACGATACGTTGTGGGTGAATGAGCCCTATTTTCAGGAGACGGAGAACAGGTGCTGCGAGCTCTTACAGGACTACCTGCCACAACATACCGTTACGCGTGAACTATTGCAGACGGAGATCCAGAATCTGCCTTTGTATGGATATGGGATCAAGGGATTTATCCTGTCGATGATCGAGACCTCGATGAGAATATCGAGTAAGACTATTCCACTGGAGGTAATCGAGAAGATCATTTCGGAGGGAAAGGAGCTTCTGCAAAAGCCGGTAGAGCTGCTGCCGGGTGTGGAGGATGTGCTGACAGCATTGAAGGGACGGTACCGGCTGGTGATGGCCACAAAGGGCGATCTGCTGGACCAGGAGCGAAAGCTGAAGAAGTCAGGTCTGGAACATTACTTCCATCATATCGAGATCATGTCCGACAAGCAGGAGAAGGACTATCAGAAGCTGATCCGCCACCTCGATATACAACCGGACGAGTTTATGATGGTCGGGAACTCGCTTAAGTCTGATGTGCTGCCAGTGCTGAATATCGGCGGCCATGCCATTCACGTGCCGTATCATATTACATGGGCACATGAAAAGGTGGAGATCACGCTGGAGCATGCGCAATTCCGCAAGGTGGATGCATTGACGGACATCCTGCCGTTTATGTGATGGAATCGTTTACGTGGCGATCCTGACGATTTCCACGCGTTTAAATTCCGGAGCGCGTATGCATGAATGATGGCGTAATTAAGTTACCTTTCGTTTGTATATATACGCAAGCCTATGGATTCTGCAAGCCCTATTATCGTTGTTAGCGATCTGTCCAAGTCTTATGACAACACACCTGTGTTGAAAAATATAAACCTTTCTGTTCAGCCGGGAGAGATCGTGGGGTACATCGGGCCGAACGGTGCGGGGAAGAGTACAACGATCAAGATCCTTACGGGCATTATTCCTGACTTTGAAGGTGACGCCACTGTGCTGGGGTATGATATCCGGAAGGAGCCGCTCGAGGTGAAGCGGCACATCGGTTATATTCCCGAGAATGCTGCGTTGTACGATACGCTTACACCACTGGAATACTTACATTTTATCGGGCAGCTATACCGTATGGATCGGGTCCTGGTTGAAGACAAGGCGCGCGAGCTGCTGCAGCTGTTCGACCTGAGCGGGTATATAGACTCGCGCATGACCACCTTCTCAAAAGGTATGCGGCAGAAAGTGTTGCTCATTGCCGGTATGATCCATAACCCTGCAATCCTGTTCCTGGACGAGCCGCTTTCGGGTCTCGATGCCAATGCCGTTATACTTGTCAAAGAGATCCTGGCGCAATTGAAGCGCAATGGTAAAACTATTTTCTACAGCTCGCACCTGATGGACGTGGTGGAGAAGATATCGGACCGTATTGTGATCATCAACAAAGGCGAGATGATTGCCAATGGCACCTTCGAAGAGCTCCGTTCACAAGCGGGTGGCTCGCTGGAGCACATCTTTACGGAGCTTACTGGTAATCGTCAATATGAGTCTGCAGCGGGCGAGTTCATTTCAATATTGAACAAGTAACGTATGGAAGCTGCTCTGCTGAAGTTCCTGGATCTGTTTCGCTGGGCGTTTACGCTGATGAAGGCCGACTATGACCAGCTGCGCGCCATCGTGGCCATCAAGCTGACCATGGACAACCGGCGTCAGATCGTCTCTTACCGGCGCAAGGGTAACAAAGAACCCGCGAATGCTTTCCTGATGACATTATTTTTCTATGGCATTTTCGGTGGCTTTGTGGCCATTGTGATCGGCAGCGTTCCATCGTTGATGATCGCGATGATCGTGTTCTTCAGCTATATTATGGTAATGATCGCGATGACGCTGATCACCGACTTTTCTGCCGTACTGCTGGATACGAGCGACAACACGATCATCCTGCCCAGACCTGTCGATAGCCGGACATTGTTCCTGGCGCGCAGTACACATATCCTGTTGTATCTGGGCCTGCTTGCCATGAGCTTATCGATATTCCCATGCGTGTCTGTCTTGGTCCGCTACGGTGCGCTATCAATGATAATCTTTATTGTGCTGATAGGTCTGTCGATAATAGCAGCGGTGTCGATCACGAATATTTTCTACCTGCTTATTTTACAATTTACAAGTGAGGAGCGGCTGAAGAACGTTATCAACTACTTCCAGATCATCATGGCGGTAGCGATCATGGGCGGCTATCAGCTTGTGCCGCGACTGATGGGCCGCTTCGAGGCGGAGACGATGCTGCAGTTCAACCTCCAATGGTGGCATGTGTTCATCCCACCGGTGTGGATGGCCGCAGCGCTGGATACTTTTTACTCGAGGCTTTATAGCATCGAGCATATTCTGTTTACGGTCTGTGCGATCGTTATACCGTTAGGAGGCTTTTACCTGATGAACCGTTATCTCACACCTATATTCAGCCGGAAACTTGGCGCAATGGCCGGCGGAGGCGCGGGTGAGGCTACGGTAAGCGGCGCACAACGCCGCAGCGCATGGCTGGACCGTATTGCGCCTGTCATCACAGCTGGGCCACTGGAGCGCGGCTCTTTCGAACTCATCTATCGTATTCTCGGCCGCGACCGAAAGATCAAGCTGAAGCTCTATCCGGCGTTTGGCTATGTGTTGGTCTTTGCTATAGTCTTTACACTTCGTAATGGCGAAGACTTCACGTCTACGTGGCACAATCTGCCGAATACAGATTATCACCTGGTACTGTTATACCTCACGTTTATGGTGCTGCAGGTGGCCTTATATGAGATCCCCTATTCGGACGATTTCAAGGCAAGCTGGATCTATTTCTCACTGCCGCTTGAATCACCCGGCGAGATCCTGTCCGGAATGCTGAAGGCTATTCTCGTACGGTTGTTTCTGCCGGCGTATTTACTGGTAAGTGTGTTTGTTATTGCCGTTTGGGGAATCCGTGCGGTGGATGATGTGGTGTTCGGGTTCCTCAATAATGTGATTATGTTACAGTGTTTCGCGTTGATTGGGAACAGGCATTTGCCGTTGTCTATGGCGCCAAGCGTTCGTGGCCAGTCGGGAAATTTCTTGCGTGGGATCCTGATGTTTATTTTAATCGGCGCGATCGGTGGCTCGCATTATCTGATTACGAGGTTTCAGCCATTGGTGTTGTATGGGGTGATACCGGTACAGCTAGGGGTGATCTATGTTTTGCTGAAGACGTACAGGAGGACGAGTTGGGATGCGATTAAGTATTGATGCGGCTTTGATTTTTTATCGGTATTCCCGCATCAATTTGCCGATGATCTTTATGCCGTCTTCGATTCGTTCGGAGAAGGGGTCGCCGTAGCTGAGGCGGAAGCAGTTTTCGAAGCGGCCCTGGGAGGAGAAGATCTGGCCCGGCGCGATGCCTACGTTTTGTTTCAGGGCGCGTTTATGAAGTCTGTAGGCGTTTATCTTTTTATCCATTTCGATCCATAGCGTGAAGCCGCCCTGAGGGCGCGTCATGCGGATGTCGTCGGGCAGGTATTGGACTACGGCCTGAGCGTAGCGGAGCGATTGTGTATAGAGAGCTTTGCGGAGGTGGCGCAGGTGCAACTCGTAGCGACCGTTGCTGAGGAATCCGGCTACGGCAGCCTGGGTGAGTGTATTGGTCGATACGGTGTGCATGCGTTTGAGGCGGATCACATTTTGTTTAAAGCGGCCGGGTATTGCCCAGCCTATCCTGTAACCTGGGGCAAGCGACTTGGATATCGATGCGCAGTGAAGCACGAGGCCTTTTGTATCAAACGTCTTGCATGTCTTCGGGCGGGTTTTGCCGAAGTACATTTCACCATATATATCGTCTTCTATCAGCGGTATCTCGCGTTTGGCGAGCATGTCTACGAGCCGCTTTTTGTTTTCGTCGGGCATGCAGCTGCCCAGTGGGTTGTTGAAATTGTTTACGAAGAGGCAGGCTTTTATGTTAAAGCGCGGTATAGCCTGCTCCAGGTAATCGAGGTCGGCGCCAGTTACGGGATCCGTGGGTATCTCCACCACTTTGAGGCCGTGGCTTTCGAGCACCTGGAAGATGGCAAAGTATGTGGGGCTTTCTATGGCTACTGTATCGCCGCGCTGGGTTACGGCTTTTATACAGAGCGACAGCGCCTCTACAGCGCCGGCGGTTACTACGATATCATCTTCTGTCAGCGTGCCGCCCCAGTTGAAGGCCTGGCGGGCTATCTGTTTACGCAATGTAGGATTGCCCTGTACATGCTCGTACTGAAGGCAGGCTCCGGGCGACTCGCGCATGGCCTGTATCACGGCCTTGGTAAGCTTGGCCGCGGGGAGCAGCGCGATGGATGGCGCAGCCATCGAGAAGTTCACCAGCTTCTCCGAGCGGAGATCGAAGTAGACGCTGCTGATCATATCATCCTGGCTTACGGGCACAGCATCGTCCAGCGGCTCGCTTATGTTCGGGAGCTCGAGTACATGTTCGGGTGAGTGTTTGACATAGTAGCCCGACTGTGGGCGGGCCTCGATGAGGCCTTTGCTTTCGAGCAGGTAGTATGATTGAAAAGCTGTGCTGATACTGATGCCCTGCTCTTTGCTGAGCGCGCGAACGGATAACAGCTTATCGCCTACTTTGAGAACTTTCTTCTCAATGAGTGTTTCTATACGATCGGCTACTTCGATGTATTTATGGTCGGCCTTTATCTCTACGTCAGCACCTTTCATAGCCTTAAATATACAGCATTTGCTGCAGCTATCCTGACGTTACCCGTGCTGCGGCTCGTGTTTGTGCACGAGGAAGCTGTCGAGCCAGGATAGGGCGGCCTGGCGGCTGTTGAACAACTTTGTCTCGATGGGAAATTTGTTGACAGCAGTGAGGATCAGGTTGATGTAGTAGAGCTTGAAGGCATTGCCGTTCGTTACGATGGCGGCGCGTTTAAGCCCGGCCGACACTGCTTTCGGCATCATCTCCTTTTCGAACCATTTACGGTTGTCGGGACTGATGATACCTTGTTTGGAAATGTCCGACAGCATGCTGTCCACAGGATAGATCCTGCCGTACTCGAGCATAGCCATGAAAGGCTTTTTGTATTCTTCGAACGAAGGGCGGCCATCCCATACGAGCATCATCGATCGCTTATCGGGATTGTAGGTTACTGAGGCGTAAGCGGCCTGAAAGACGGTTGGGTTCATACAATTAATTTACACAATTCCTGCTCACGGCGGAAGCAGCCAGGGGTAATGATCAGCGCCGTTTTCTTCCTTTTAACGCCAAAGACGCAGCGCCGGATACAGTTTGCGGTTTTCCGGTGTGTTATCTTTTTATGATCGCCGCGAAACATTGGCGGGTTAAGACCGTTAGGCGTAGCTTTGCGACATATTAACGCTGCATTATTTATGCTTGATCTGATCCGGGAACCGTGGCCGTGGTATGTGGCCGGCGTGCTTATAGGACTTACCGTGCCGGCGCTTTTGCTGCTGGGCAATAAGTCGTTCGGTATATCGTCGTCGCTGCGACATATCTGTGCGGCGTGTTTGCCGGCGGGTATACCATTCTTTCAATACAACTGGCGTAAGGAAGTATGGAACCTGTTCTTTGTGGCGGGCATTGCGCTCGGTGGTCTTATCGCCACGCAATGGCTTGGCGATCCCGAGCCCGTACGTGTAGCAGCGCCGACTGTACACGCGCTGGAAGACTTAGGTGTTGCTGTCGACGGGAACCTGATGCCGGTTTCTATTTTCAGTTTCAATAATCTCTTTACGATGCACGGTCTTGTGTTCTTCGTTATCGGTGGTTTCCTGGTCGGGTTTGGAACACGGTACGCAGGCGGCTGTACGAGCGGCCATGCCATTATGGGTTTGTCTACGCTGCAATGGCCTTCGCTGGTAGCAACGTGTTGCTTTATGGCGGGTGGTTTCTTTACGGTCCATGTTGTTTTTCCCTGGCTGCTGCCGCTACTTTAACGTTTAATACTTTCTGTTATGACTCCAGCAACACGTGATGAGTTTATCGATATAGCAGAGCGCCAGCCCGAAGCCTGCGATGCTCCGAATGACCTCAAGGCCCGCGAGACCGGCATTGCGGCAAACCTGAAGTATTTTGTTATGGGTACCTTGTTCGGCATCGTATTCGTCAAGGCCGAGGTCGTTTCCTGGTACCGTATACAAGAGATGTTCCGGCTGCATTCGTTTCACATGTACGGTGTGATCGGTACAGCGGTTGTTACAGGCATGCTGTCAGTGTGGTTGATCAAACGATTTCGGGTAAAGACCATGCAGGGTGAACCGGTAGTGTTTCACAAGAAGAAGTTTCATTGGGGCAACGTGATCGGCGGGCTCTTGTTCGGGTTGGGATGGGCCATCACGGGTGCATGCCCTGGGCCATTGTTCGCCCAGATCGGCAGCGGTTTTGTTGTGGTCAGCGTTACATTACTGAGCGCCATTGCCGGTACGTGGGTGTATGGACTGCTGCGGGAGCGGCTTCCGCATTGATGTCTCCGGATTGATTCAATAATAGCTGCTGGCTTTACACTGCGGTTCGTATATTCGCGCCGTATTTAATACGCGTATGCAGAGCTATTTAGAAAAGATCAAAACCAACATCGAGCCTTTACGGCAACAAATCATCCATCACAAGGTTTATTCGGCCATCCGCACCGTAGAGGATCTGAATGTTTTCATGGAGCATCACGTCTTCGCCGTGTGGGATTTTATGTCTTTGCTGAAGAGTCTTCAGAATACGCTTACGTGTACGCGCGTGCCCTGGTTTCCAAAGGGTGATGCAGATTCGCGCTTCCTGATCAACGAGATCGTTGTAGGCGAGGAATCCGACATCGACAGTAACGGTGTTCGCAAGAGTCACTTCGAATTGTATCTTGACGCCATGCAACAGTGCGGAGCGAACACAGCGCAGATTTCCACGTTCCTGGTCACGCTTCAGAAGACGGGCGATTTCAACGCCGCATTTTTAGCGGCAGGTGTTCCTGATTCCGTGAAGGACTTTGTAAACTTTACGTTCCGGACAATCGAAAGCGACCTGTCGCATCTTCAGTCCGCAGTATTTACATTCGGCCGGGAAGATCTGATCCCGAATATGTTCCTGTCTATCATCAACGACCTGGACAAGCGTTTTCCAAACAATATCTCTGTATTCAAGTATTACCTCGAGCGGCACATCGAGGTAGACGGTGATCACCACAGCCACCTGGCTTTGCAGATGACATCTAATTTATGTGGTACCGATGCTGCCCGGTGGGAAATGGCGGAGCTGGCCGTGGTCGAATCGCTGACTATGCGGATACGTCTGTGGGACGGTGTTTACAACGCCCTGACAAAAGAACGGGCTACTATCCTGTAATATAAATCACACCTGCAGCCTGTTCATTTCTCTGATTGACAGGCTGCAGGTAATAATCTTATACTTTCTTGGGCGGAAGGTCGAACGCTTTGGCATCGTGCTCAAAGTGACCTTTGTGCGCACCATCGCAGAAGGGCTTGTTTGCCGAAAGGCCGCAGCGGCAAATAGATACCACTGTGCGTCCCTGGAGGCCATAGACGTTGCCTTGTACGTCTACAATTTCAAAGTCGCCATCAATCTTTACCGAGCCGTTACTGTTTACCGTGAGTCTGGTTTTAGTCATAGTTAGTTTATCAAGGCAGCAAAGATAGTCGATATTATTTAGTGCGGGTACGTTTCTGTAATTGCTGGATACGCTCCGTAAACTGACTGCGCAGCTCGTCTATGAAGACAAGCGGTTCGGCGTAGGTTTTAAGCACGGTGTAAAGGTGCATTTGTTTTAGCGTTTCGAGCTGTTGCGCAAGCTCGTCACGCTTTTTACGAAGGTATGTGCCTAGCGCCTCGGGATCGACTATCGTCGATGGCTGATACGGTATATGGGCCATAGCGTTGCCGCTAAGAATGTGCTCGTGAAAATCTTTAAGCTCCTGCAGGTCGCCCCCCTGGTAGATTGCGTTGAGCTGTACCGTTAGCGTATTGGCCTGCTCGTTGATTCGTGCGTCGTCGTTTGCAAACTTATCCGGATGTACGTGCACGATGGCTTCCTTGTACAGGCGTTTCAGCTCTTGCTGCTCGTTCGGATCGGGGGATGTAGTAGTCTTAGTCGATCCTGGTTTTAGTACGGCTTTGGGTTCCTTGTAGTTTTTGCCACGTTTCTTTTGCTCGAGGCGTTTGGCTTTTTTATCACGCTTCTGTTGTTTGTAGAGGTCGGTGAGCTCGTTTACACGGCGGATCTCACTATGGAGGTGTGAGCGGATCTGAGCCTGGAAGATATTGACGAGGCGTTCAGCTTCGGTGAGCTGGGCTTCAAGGGTTTTAATTTCGACCTCGAGCGAGTGGAGTTCGTTGGGATCGGAGGTTGATGATATTAATTGTGGAGTGCTCATTACAAGACCAGGAGCGCTTTTTAAAGGGATGTGATTTGTAAGGGACGGCTTAAACCAGTACGTCTCAAAGATAGAATAAATTGTTGACTGTCTGTTTATGCAAACGTGAGCGCTGACGGGAATAGAGTCTTTGGTACGCCGCTGTAACCGATATGGCTACGATTTGTTTTATACAACATTTTGTTTGATCGGGACATGGAGAATGTACTATGTTTTGCGTTGTAACATATTCAAGGAATGTTGCTTATACATAATATGATAAAACATGGAATCATTTTATACTTTTGTTGTGTTGTAGTGCTGATATTAACCAACAAGTCGGTGGCATTTCTATAGCTCACGCCATGGCATCGAAAGAAACCCATTTCATCAAAATAATTATATGAGTTTTCAGGACGAGTTAAAGTCGCTGTTCGTAACGGAGGACCAGATCCCGGAGGAGTTCCGGATCGCGGAGCTCCACCAGCGCGAGTATTTAAGTGACGGTGTAATGAAGCCGTGGGACGGACCTGTAAGCGAGGTCTTCTCTCCTATTCACGTATCTACTCCGGAAGGTTTGAAACGCAAACTCATCGGCACCTATCCTATCGGTACCGAGAAAGAAGCTAACGAAGCTCTGGATGCCGCTGTCGCTGCCTATAATAATGGCCGTGGTGAGTGGCCAACGATGAGTGTAGGCGATCGTATCAAAGCGGTTGAACGTTTTGTAATGAAAATGATCGAGCAACGCGATATTGTCGTGAAGCTCATCATGTGGGAGATCGGTAAATCGCACGCCGATTCAGCCAAGGAGTTCGACCGTACGGTAGAATATATACGTGCTACAATCGATGCGTTGAAAGATACGGATCGCCAATCGTCGCGGTTTGAGATCCGTGATGGCGTGGTAGCGCAGATACGTCGTGCTCCGCTCGGCGTAGTGCTGTGTATGGGCCCATTCAACTATCCGTTGAACGAGACATTCACCACACTGATCCCTGCCCTGATCATGGGCAACACATTGTTGTTCAAGCCTCCGAAACACGGTACCCTTTGTCACTATCCGCTGTTGAAGGCTTTCCAGGAATCGTTCCCGAAAGGCGTTGTCAATACAGTATACGGACGCGGCGCTAATGTAACGCCCGGGCTGATGCAAAGCGGTAAGGTAGATGTGCTGGCCTTTATCGGCTCCAGCAAGGTGGCCAACGATTTGAAGAAGCGCCATCCGAAGATCAATCGCCTGCGCGCTATACTGAGTCTCGATGCAAAGAACGCCGCTATCGTTACGAAACATGCAGACCTGAAGCTGGCGGTAAGCGAAAGCATCCTGGGTACGCTGTCGTTCAACGGTCAGCGTTGCACAGCGCTCAAGATCATCTTTGTTCACAAGGATGTTGCCAACGACTTCCTGAAGCTTCTCAGCGATGCCATTGCGCAGCTGAAGTTCGGTCTGCCGTGGACAAAGGGTGTCAACATTACCCCCGTAGCCGAGCCTAATAAACCCGGCTATCTGAAAGAGGTTATCGACGATGCCATTGCCAACGGAGCGAAAGTTGTTAACGAGAACGGCGGCGCCACGCATGAATCATTTGTATTCCCCGCGGTAGTATACCCGGTGAACAACAAGATGAAGCTGTATCGCGAAGAGCAGTTCGGCCCCGTAATCCCGGTTGTTCCGTATACCGATATGGAAGATACGATCAACTACCTGATCGAGTCGCCTCACGGCCAGCAGGTAAGTATCTTCAGCAACGATGCTAAAGAAGTGGCATCGCTTATCGACCCGATGGTCAACCTGGTAAGCCGTGTGAACATAAACGCCCAGAGCCAGCGCGGTCCGGATGCGTTCCCCTTCACAGGTCGTAAGGACAGTGCGGAAGGCACCCTGTCGGTATCCGATGCATTGCGTTCGTTCTCCATACGTTCGCTGGTTGCTACCAAGCTTAACGATACAAACAAGGCGTTGCTGAACGAGATCGTAAAAGATCACGACTCCAACTTCCTCAGCACAGATTTTATTCTGTAAGAGGGTTTGCTATAGATGTAAAAAAGCCTCCGAATTATCGGAGGCTTTTTTGTTTCCTATGTGGCTGATGTCTATCGTATAATCTGCGCTGCATAAAGCATGGCTCGTCCGAATGCAGAGGGCCGTTCACCAAGCTTGTTTACTTCACTAAAGCCGGCAGCAGTAAAAAGCTCTTTCAAACGGATAAACGTTAACGGATAGGGCACCCATTGGTTGGCGGCGTTAGTATCATACTCTACAATAAGCACGCCGCCAGAGGGTTTAAGATATGTCATAGCTTTTTCGACGAAAGCAACCTGGTCTTTTACATAGTGAAGCGCGTTAGCCATCAGGATACCGTCGAATGCCGGTGCGGGCAGCGTGTCCGTAACGAAGTTCCCCACTGTTTTGGCGATAGCGATCGCGTTATGTTTTGCAGGAATGCTTTTTAGCGCCGCGCTGCTCATGTCCATAGCATAGATTGTGCTTGCCTTGGGAAGTAAATCTGCCAGCGCAAGCGTGAATGTGCCGGAGCCGCAGCCCAGGTCGGCCCACTGCTGATTTGATTCATCGCCAATCCTGGCCGGGGCCAGCATACCGACGGCGTGTTCGTGTTGCATGAGCCGAAGATACGGCTATACGCTATACAAGCAAAAGCGGTGGTCATTGCTTTTACAATAACCACCGCTTTTTGAGATAACCTTTTTACTTTGCTTCTACCGGCTCGGCGTTTTTGCCGATATCGCCGGATGAGACCAATGTATTACCGGAAAAAATACTAAGGTGTGCATCGTATGTTTCGAGGCTGTTGTAGAAGGTCTTATCGTCAATAATGAAGAACTTATTGGTCGATAGCTCTCCTTTGGTGCCATCTATAGCATATAACTGAAGAAGGCTGGTGGCCGAGCCTCCCGCCGCTATGCCGCTATAAAGCGCCGCCGGATACGATGTGCCTTCGGCGGTGTTGTATACCGACACCTGGACCAGCGTGCGGTTAACGTTGTCTTTCCAGAACACAATACGGCCGTAGATGCCGCCGGTACCCGGTATGGAATCCAACTCGTAAGCTTTATAGGTATTCAGGGTTCCGCCGCCAGGCGCTGTGTTCAGGGCTGGCTCGAGGCTTGTCTGTTCACAGGCTGCAAAAAGCAGGCACGTGAGCGCTGCCACAGTAACTTTAACTAAAGTATGAATGTTACGTTTCATGATTTCAACTGATTAAAAATTGAACGATAAGCGACCATAGAAATACGCTCCGTTAGAGCCTTGCTGATTGTTGGAATACAGGTAGAAACCGCGATTCTCCTCCCGCAGCAGATCAGGATATTTATCGAATATGTTATTTCCTCCTACCGACAGCTGCAGATTCTTATTCAGGTTATAGCTTACGCTAAGATCGAATATAGTCTGGCCGGAGAATGTCTGATCCCAGTATTCGCCATTGGCGTTTGTAGAGGTAGATCGCTCCGTTACCTTACCGTAATATGTACCCCGGAACATAGCCGAGAAGCGGTTGAGCCTATAGTTTACGAAGCCTATCACTTTGGTACGTGGTGTTCCCGTTTCGAACTGGCCGATTACCTGGCGATTGAGGTACTTGTTAACAAGCGCATCCTCGCTGATGTTCGCGGCCTTAAGGTCCAGCACTTTCTTTTTGATCACTTCGTTCTTACTGACAATGGCCGACAGGTTAAAGGTTATCTGAGAGCGATCCAGAAAGACGTTATAGTTACCCACCAGCTCCACGCCTTTTGAGCGTACATCCCCGCCGTTAACAAAGAACTGAGCTTCGCCTTCGCTTCCGATTACTTCTTCATAGTTGTTGCCCACCTCGGCGGCATTAAACGCTCCCGTAAGGAAAATACGATCGTCAACATCAATCTGGTATACATCGGCGGTAAACTCGAAGTTGCGCGTTACCTGGTACGTCAGCCCCATGCCGTAGCTTTTGGAGCGCTCCTCCTGCAGACTCTTAATACCCAGCACACGGGCAGCTGTGCTGTTGGAAGGATATGTAGTGTAGTCCACAGGTTGAGGTACACCGTTCTGGTCGGTGATAAAGACCGTGGCCGTAGTGGTATAGTTAAGCTCCTGCAGCGACGGCGCGCGGAAGCCGGTAGATGCGGAGGCGCGCACCGACAGGTTGTCGAGCAGTGAATAGCGGGCCGCAACTTTGCCGATCACCACATCGCCAAAGTCGGAATAGTTCTCCACACGCGCCGCGCCGGTCACCAGGAGGTCTTCCGTAACATTGAGCTCGGCATCCACATAAGCCGCCAGGTCGGTTCGATATTCGTCGCGCTCGTTCTTGGGACCGAAGCCGGCAAAGCACTGGCAGTTGGCCGAAAGTGATTTCACGGTTACCTGGTCGCCCTTGCTTACCGTGAGCGGGTTTCCATTTTCATCTACGATGGGCTGGCTGCTGCTGTCTTCGAGCGGCTTGCCATCCGGACCGATCAGGAGGCCGTCTTTCGCAACCGTTACGATACCGTCGCTGCCGTAGGTATAGCTCTCTTCCTGCCCTTTCAGTATTTTATAGTTCTCAACACGCATCTCGGCACCAAAGGCAATGTTAAGGCCGTGTGCTACCTCGCTGAAGTATTTCGAGAAGTCAAGGTTCGTGGTGTTTTGTGAGAACGAGTGTGTGCCCAGGTTCATATTGATGGGCGAGTTAGACCCGATGGATGCGTTCATCGTATTTACCATACCGATGCGCATTTTGTTTCTGCCAAACGTATTGCTGAAGTCCATGTTGAAGATACCGGCCTTGCTTTTGATACCTACGGTTGCCGACATATCGGAACTGTTGGAAGTCATTTGCGGAAGGAAGCCGTTCGGGTACAACAGGAAGTTGAAGCGGTCCGTCTGCTCGGGGCGACGATAGTAGCAAGAGTATCCTTTCAGAAATTTATACCCCATGCCACCGAACGCGTACAGGGTGGTGTTCTCGCCAACGGGTATTTCGGCGTTAAAGTAAGTTGTGCCCAGGGTTATACCGGGCGTACCGGCATAGACCGCGAAGTCACTTTGTTTCAGGCCGCGCGCTGCCATGAGACCGGCAGAAGTCTGGAGAGTTCCAACCTGCGCCTCATTGCCTGCCGCAACAGCCTGTACCAGCTCCGGATTAGTTATAACGGGGTGGCCATACTTGTCGGTGCGCTGGTTGGTAAGATAGGTCTCGTCGTATACATTCCAGTCGTTTACAAATGGGCGGAGCGTAGGGCGGCGCTGGGTCAGCTCTCCGGAGATGTTCAGAAATCCTTTGGCACCGATCTTGAAGCCATAGTTTGCTGTTAGCTGATAGTTATAGCCATCGGGTTTTCCATCGAGCGTAAGGTCGCCCGCATCACCGCCGGAGTTGAGATAACCACCGCCGGTAAAGCTTCCCACGAGCTTATCGGTTCCTTTCTTTAGCACGATGTTTACCACTCCGGCCACGGCATCGGACCCATATTGCGCGGCCGCGCCATCACGCAGGATCTCCACATGATCTATAGCCGAGGCCGGAATCATCATCATATCCACCGATGTTGACGGACTGCCCACGGCCGTCGTTATAATGATCTGGGCTGCCGTGTGGCGACGCTTGCCGTTAATGAGCACAAGCGCCTGGTTGGGAGCCAGATTACGAAGCTGCACAGGATCTACGTGCGAATCAAGATCGCCACCTTGCGAGCGAACGGCGTTGAAGCTCGGGGCCAGCATGGTAAGCATCTGCGCAAGATCTATCTGCGGCAACGAGCCCATGATATCCTGGATGGCGATAATATCCACCGGCACAGCGGTCTCGAGGGCTGTCCTTCCAACGCCGCGGCTACCCGTAACGATGAGCTCGCCGAGCTCGTGCGCAGACTCCTGCAGCGTAATGTCGGCAGACTTTTCAGCACCCACGGTTTTTTCGTGTGTTTGGAAACCGATAAATGAAAATACCAGCACATCATTAGGAGAAGCCTGTATGCTGTAAAACCCCTTGGCGTCGGTAAGCGTACCCACGCTGGCGTTATGCTTTACAATGACGTTTACGCCGGGCAGCGGGCTTCCATCGGCGCCTTTTACAACACCGGTTACCTGCGCAAAGGAGGATGAAGCTGCCAGGAGAATCAGAAATATGAGATAAAGATTTTTGTTCATAGAAATGTTTAGGTAATAGTGTGACAGGCCACGTGTGATACGCAGCTTAAAAAAAGACAATAGCGTGCTATGTGCGCCTTCGGCTGGGCTTCAGAACAAAGTCAAAAGCATAGCAGGCGTACTACAGTAAGCAACATGACGTAGGATTTTAGTCTATCCGCAAGGGATAGTGTTATCCCGGGGGATCAGATTCTCAGATAATAAGATGTTCTCATAGGTATAGGTTTAAATTTAGGTTTCAACAACTCCTATAGGCATCAGGTGATGCCGGGACCGAACATCATTACAGGTCACAACCGCTCTCTATATCAGGACCTATAAAGGTTCAGTCTATTTGATCAAGCCACCGGGGTGATAACAGACATTCACCCCTTACACATTAAGTCATACACACCTTCACGCTGCTTTCAGTGTATACACATATATATTCCCGATTACTAAAACAGCAGCGTGTATACTAAATATAAATTATCTTCTCCTTGCAACGAAGTGTATCGTTATAAAAAATGCCATAAATCGTAGCAAACGCTTGCACAATCGGAAGCTATTCATTCATATACTGACGTGAGTAAAACAAACATGAAGCCGATAACTTAGTATGTATTACAGCATAGAGAAACTGTTATGGTCGGCATATACAAAACGTAAAGTGTTCGTGCCCTTAAAAATCTGCCAGGAGGATACAACTTTTTTAGCCCGGCAATACTCTTCATTAAAATTCCAGGAGTTCCGGAGAGGCGGTGTTACCATCCGGATGCTAAAAAAATCAAGTTGCGTTATGGAATCCCGCAATGGTGTGCATCTTATCGGAAAGTAAATTACCTGACCTACTGTATCAGCGGCTGTACGGCCTGCTTGTACAGGGTTGCCAACCAACCTGATTATGAAGATGATGATGATCTTTATCCTGCTCGGCGGGCTAATGCTGGCTTCGTCGTGCGCCACCGGCCGTAAAACACAGATAACCAACTCCGTTACGCGCGATGGATCCGCCATAGATCGCGCTGTTGTGGTGCAAAGCGTCAAAGAAGAATATACATGGGTCTACGGGCGCTATCCGAACAGCCGGGTTGTAAAACAGGCACTTATCTCACAGGGCAAAAAGCACTACGACCTGCTTACGGTGGCAATGCCCGACGGCGAACGGACGGAATTCTATTTCGATATAAACTCCTTTTTCGGTAAATGGTAACATTCTCAACGTTTCCATAAAACCCTGCGACCGGTTATCCGTTTGGTGATACGTATGCGCCAGTGTCCATCCGCCTGGCGCATACCTTGAATGATCGCGCTACACACGTTTATCAAAAATTGTTTTGCTACACACGAAGAAGACGGCAGGGCCATGTTCTTCTGCAAACAGTTTGCACTTTTTGGTTATCTGCAGGCTGTTTCCTGCATTTTTCCGGTACTTATTTTTCTTTCGCTGGCCTTATCGACACAGCTGCATACCGGCATCGCGCGTTACGATATGCTGCTGATCATCTGTATCGTGGTCCAGATGATCATGTATAAGACGGGGCTCGAAACGCGCGACGAGGTTTATGTGATCACATTGTTTCACCTGGTCGGGCTTGTGCTGGAGTTACACAAGGTGCACCGTGGCTCGTGGTCTTATCCGGAAGAAGCCTATACGAAGATCTGGGGCGTACCGCTATATGCGGGGTTTATGTATGCCAGTGTGGGCAGCTATATCTGCCAGGCCTGGCGCAACCTGGACCTGGACACCACAAACTGGCCACGGGACGGTTATGCGTGGATCGCCGGTGCAGCGATTTATCTGAACTTCTTCAGCAACGCATGGATACCCGATCTGCGATTGTATATCACGCTCGGGCTGGTGTTCATTTTCAGACGTACATATTTTCGTTTCAGGCTTCAGCAGTACATGTACCGGATGCATGCGCTGCTGTCGTTCGTTGTCATCGGTTTCTTTATCTGGCTGGCAGAGAACGTTGCCACATTTTATGGCGCATGGCGATATGCGTATCAACACGCGGGCTGGAAAATGGTAAGTGTTCACAAAATAACGTCATGGAGCTTGTTGGTTATTGTAAGTATTATTTTAGTGGGACAATTGAAACGCATCAAGGAAAACCGCACGCACAACGCTTAATTTGCATCCCATTACCGGTTTTCAGCCACGATGGGCCATTTACCACTAAACCGTTGCCCGGATGAGAGATTCATCGTACCTTGCATCATTCCTTACTGTGCCTGCCTGCGGCAGAACGTGCACATAACTCATTCAGGCAGCTACGGGCTGCTCTATATTGTCTGGCCTTTAGTTGTCTTTTCTGCGTGTCAATGTTTTAGTTATTGCTCATGAGATCATTCTATACGTACCGCATAGCATCGATTCTAACGTTCATCGTGTTGCTGCTGGCAACCGGGTGCGAGCGTCGTAAAACTTATAGTATTCTGACGGAGATCATCAAAGCGGAAACGCCTGAGCAGATCCTGCTGATCAATAGTCCGCTGGTGAAGCCCGTTCTCTATACAAGTGTTACCGGTTTGGAGAAGCTGCCCGTACGCCAGGCAAAGATGGCCTTCATCTCGGCGGTACTGCCGTCAGTGCTTGTAGCGAAACACCAGATCGAGCAACGGCGTCTGTCCATTATAGCTTTAAAAGAAAAGACGTTGTGGGAGCGTGAAGACAGCGTATTGTATCTCGACATGAAGGACCGCTATCGTGCAAAAGATATAGAAGACCTTATGTTGCGGCTTGCACCTATGCCTACGAGTATAGTCTTGGCGCAGGCAGCAGTAGAAAGCGGGTGGGGTAAATCGCGTTTCTTTCTTACGGCGAATAATCTCTTCGGAGTGTGGTCTTACAACACGCGGGAATCGCGCGTCGCAGCACGGAAAACGCGCGAGAATAAGAAGATCTATCTTCGCTCCTACCCGGATATGTCGCAGTCTATCGTAGATTATTTCGAGATCCTGGCGCGTTCACGTTCGTATAAGAATCTGCGCAAGGCCCGGCATGAAACATCCGATCCGTTCGAGATCCTGCCTCACCTTAAGAATTTTTCCGAGAGGCGTTTGATGTATACCAATCAGCTCAGGAAAGTTATCGTACGCAACAACCTGACGCGGTTCGATACCTACTCGATCGATCCACAGTATATTGTAGAACAAGATTAGACGTTCTGCATATGGCCTGGATTCGTATTCTCTGCTTTGGTATTCTGATCGTTGCCTGCTCGGGGACAACACCTCCTGTAAACAGCGAACCGAAGGAAGTCGTTTGTTTTATCTACCACCGTTTTGGCGATTCACGCTATCCGACTACGAATACTCCGGTACCCGACTTCGAAGCGCACCTAGCTTATCTCAGGCAACATAATTACCAGGTGCTCAACTTTTCGGATGCCATCGACTACCTGAACTCGGATAAGCCTGCGCAAAAAACCGCGGTCATTACAATCGACGATGGCTATAAGACCTTCTTTACAAAAGGGCTGCCGCTACTCCGGAAATATCACATGCCCGCTACACTGTTCATCAACACGAAAAGCGTTGAGAACGGTTCGGATCTTATGACATGGAGCGACCTAAAGTCAGCGATGGCTGACGGCATTGAGATCGGCAATCATACACATTCGCACGCTTACTTTCTCGACCAGCCTGCTGCAACGCGTTATGAATCATTTAAGACAGAGATAGAGCAAAGCCAGAAGATCATCCGCGAGAATCTTAACGTAACCCCTACGGTATTCTCATTCCCTTATGGAGAGTTCGACCTGAAAATGAAGACAATTGCCGAAGAGGCAGGGTTTAAAGCAGCCGCTGCGCAGCGTTCAGGAGTGTTGTACACCGGTATGGATCTTTTTCAGTGTCCGCGCTTCCCGATGTCGGAAGCCTATTCTTCCAGGGCAAAGTTTGCCGAAAAGGCGTCTATGTCGCCATTAAAGGTAAAAAGCCAGCAACCCACAGATTTTCTACTTCCTGCAAACAAACAACCCGTATTAGAGCTGACGTTTGCCCCCGACAATCTGCGGCTCGATCAACTGCAATGCTTTGTTCAGGGCGGCAAGTGCTCGCTTCAGATTGTCAATAAGGAAAAAGCCACAGTAACAGTACAATCCACGGGTAAGATCAACCGGCGCCGCACGCTCTATACTGTCACGGTACCCGATAAAAAGGGCGTATGGCATTGGTACAGCCGTTTATGGATAGATCCGCAAGTAGCAGGCGACGAATAAGCACGCTCAAACCTACCCCGGCAGCATACAAAATTCTGTCGAAACAATCCTTCAGATGATTTTCTTTCTCTAAAAGGTTGCGCGGTTGACAACATAAATATATTTAAACCGGAACGCATCCATGGCCGGCTGTTATCGTTTATAAGGGTAGATATGAAACATTCAATAGAAATAACTTCAGTCTCAAGTCCGTTCAGGAAAGCAGTTATTCACAGCCCTCGGTAAGTCGTACAGCAGAGGTACCTCACGTGGTAGGGTTAATACCGCGATACTCCATTACAGCATATAATAAAAAAAACGCACGATCGGATCGTAGCAGCACATAGCTATGCTCATATCCGTACAGGATTGATCAGGATATCGATTATGAGCTCGTGTCAATAGATGTCCGTGAGCTATAAACTCCTGGAGTGATCATTATATACGCATATATCAAGAATAAACCTGTATTACAATAAAAACTAAACTAACATGAATCTATTTACCAGAAGAAACATTATTATCGGCGTCATCTCTGTATTGATGCTGATACTTTTAATCAACATAAACCCGCTTTCGTGGAACGACGCGGGTAACCGTACAGTGGTAGAGCGCACCACCGGCGAGCAGATCGTACAGTTTGCACCGGGCATATTCTACGCGGGTTTCTTTGCCAAAAAGAAAGAGTGGCCTAATCAGATCTCGGTTACATACCAGGAGGCTAATCCTGAGCTGGACATCGACGATAACGGGATCGAGGTCGGTCAGATCATGATCCGCTTCAGTGATGCCACCACCGCGAACGTTAAAGGTATCACACAGTTTATACTGCCCTCTGACGAGAAGGAGATGATCCTTATTCACAACACACACCGGTCGCCACAGTCGCTTGTGGTAAAGAGGCTTGCTCCTTATACCAAAGAGTGTTTGCAATCGTCTGCCCAGCTTATGAGCAGCGAGAAGCACTACGGAGGTGGCAGGGCACAGATGGCGCAAGACTTCATGGATCAATTGAAAGACGGTGTGTACCTCTTGAAAACCGAAGAGAATGCTGTATTCGACTCGCTGGAAAAAGAGCATAAGCGTGTATACCAGACGGAGATCCAATACGACAAGAAGACCGGCGCACCCAAACGTAAGCTGTCATCCATCAAAGAATACGGCATTACTGTTGCCGACGCCGCGATTACGGATGTGGACTACGAGGATATGGTAGACCAGAAGCTTATAAAGATCATCGACGCCGTTACCAAGTCGTCTATCTCCAAGCAGGAGTTGATGACGGCCCAGCAGCAGACCCTGACCGCGAAAGCAAAAGGTGAGCAGGCCCTTGTGGAGATCGAGTACCAGCAGAAGCAGGATCAGATCAAACAGGTTGTAGAAGCCGAGACCAAGGTAAAGGTTGCCGAGCAGGATAAGCTTCAACAGAAGATCGCGTACGAAGGTGCTATCCTGGAAGCCAAAAAGATCAAGGAGATGGCCGATGCCCAGGCATACTCCCGCGCCAAGATCATGCGCGCCGACGGTGCGCTCGAGATGAAGCTGAAGGCACAGGTAGAAGTACAGAAAGCATGGGCCGATGCGTTCAGTAAATACCCCGGCGCTGTAGTGCCCCAGTTCCAGACCGGTGGATCTACCACCACCAACGGTGCATTGAACTTCATGGATATCATGACAGCCAAGACCGCGAAAGACTTTGCGCTGGATCTGAAGAACCAGAACTAAGAACAAAAGGATCTATAAAGCAAAAGAGCGCCCCGTTTCCAGGGCGCTCTTTGCCTTACATATACAATACAAACCTAACAATGTTTGCTTGCGCTGAATTTGAACTTCCTACTTAGAACCGGCCTTGGTGTGCTTATCCGTGAACAAAGGATTTTCACGAAAATACTTACCACCGTCGAAGCTGATAATGTAATCAGAATTGAAGTGCGTGCTCTTGCGGTAGTAGTCGGTCGTGATGATCTGAGCGCCGGATTTCAGAGCAGCTTCGAATGAGCTTCTGTCATTCGCGCGCGCCTCGCGTGTATCAGAGTCAGCACGCGTCCGTATGATGTATCCTTTTTTCACGAGGCTCTTTATCTCTGCAGAGTCTTGCCTGGCGTTGTTCATGATGCGGATGGCGGCCTCGGGTGTACCAGGATCAGCGTTGGCGAAGAGTACGCGTCCTTTCAACGATGGATGGTTTGCTACGTACAGGTCGGTTTTAGGGCCTTTCTCGTCGAGGATAAAAACAAACTTACCCTGGGCCTCTTTCAGCTTGGGCCAGTTGTTCTTCAGTACAGCTTCCTCCAGGGTCTTATATTTTCCGCGTACTTTATCGGGAGTGATTACGTAGCGTGCACCAAGGTAATCCATGATCTCTTTGTCGAGCGCGTCGTATATAGCAGGCGTGAATTTCTCAGGGGCCGTGAAACCTGGCTTTTCAATAGCATCGTCCTTGGCGTTCATGGTGATGAACACGGGGTTGTGTGTAGGGTGTTCGTCAGACCATTTCTTCAGCTGCTCGAGGCATTGCTGAAAGGTAAGGGCGTGGCTTCTGAAGTCTATATCCTGTATGTGGAAAATCTTGAAGCCGGGCTTTGCCATTACACCTTCCGGATCGTAGGGTGTCTGGCCAGGCGCCATATCAAGGCCTTTAGGGTGAGCATAACGGCCGCCCTTCGTATCGGCATATACGTCGATCTCCAGGTTCAGGAGGCCGAGGTTGAGCTGGTCGACTATGCTGATGTGG
>Ga0247762_1000099_pt1 | contig 36928 bp, 32 predicted proteins | sample UWRJL081202R4_FD_181016 | JGI IMG/M metagenome (GOLD analysis project Ga0247762, IMG submission 181016) | Plant litter microbial communities from Arlington Agricultural Research Station in Wisconsin, United States - UWRJ-L081-202R-4 | ecosystem: Environmental > Terrestrial > Plant litter >...
CTGACGAGCGCATATCGATTGTAGGTTATGGTGAGCAAGTGAAGAGCAATACCAATAAGACCAATGAAGGCCGTCAGCTTAACCGGCGTGTGGATTTTACGGTGTTTTAATTATAAGAATCGATGTGTTCTGTAGTCTTCGGGATGATCTGCTGTTTACGTTTGCAGGTTTCTTTAAGAATGGTCAAATACTTATTCTGAGCTTTTCTGTTTCTTCAGATAATACGTATCATCAACATCCTGGATGACCAGTTCCTGTTTCTCTTTGTTAAACGTGAAGAAGAAACCGAATGATGTGTTCATAAATTTGGTGCTCTCCAATGCATCCAGCGGCATTTTCATGCCACGTGTTTCCAATTCCAGGGTGTTGCCAACGCGGGTGCAGACGATGGTTATGCCAAATTGCTCAGATGTGTATGTGCCTGGGTATGCATTAAGCTCAGCATCGTTTAATGTTATGGGCTGGAAAGTGGGGACAGTAAATGGCTTATTAAAATATATCTTCAATGCATCGTTCTGAATGTCGGCTTTGGGATAAACCTCTCCGTTGGTGCAATAGGCGAGCGTGAGTTTTTCTTTTGGGTAATAGATCAGCGTGGCGCCGAAGCCTTCGGTTTTGCCGCCGTGTCCCAATCCTTGATATCCTTCAAAGGTGTATGGAAAGATGCCGGCCCCGTAGCTGTCCGTAAGCGTGGTCATGGTGGCAAGGCTGGTTTTACTTATCAGCTTGCCGGCAAAAAGCGCTTCTATAAAACGCGTCAGATCGTTAGGATTGGAGATTATAGCTCCTGCGCCGCCGAAGTTATCCGGTGTAGCGCGCTTATCGGCCTGCCACTGGCTATTGACGTATTTGTAGGAGTCAGATTCGTCTGGATTCAGCTTAGTGATGTTGGCATAATATGTTTTGCTGAGTTTGAGCTTGCTGATGATTCTTTGCTGAAGCACTTCGCGATATGGCTTACGGCAAACCTTTTCTATAATATAACCCAATAGAAGATAGTTGGAGTTATTATAGTCAGCCTGGGTGCCGGGCTCAAAATCACGCTTGCCGTTTACGATGCGGGTTAGTAATTCGTTCTGTGTTTGTGGTTTATCCATCCACTCGGCGTAATGGCCGTCTTTTGTATAGTCGGCCAGGCCGCTGCGGTGGCTTAGCAGCTGGTGTAGCGTGATGTTGCCGGCGCCAGGCATCTGGGGAAAGTATGTGGATAGACTATCGTTCAGCGACAGTTTTTTCTCTTCCACCAGTTGATAGATCATAACGGCTGTGAACATCTTGGTTATTGAGCCTATACGATACGTTGTGTTTTCGGTAGCCGGTATACGCTTGTCGCCCTCGATACGGGCTGCGCCCGTGGTTCGTTTATAAACCACCTTACCATTTTTTGAAATGGCGATCGATGCCCAGGCCAGGTCTTTGCGTTCGAGAATGTCAAAAAGGCTGTCGAGCTTGCCTCGGTTCAGTGGCTGGCAGACGGCGCCTACGGATAAGACTAGTGTGGCAATGCAAAGCAGGAGGCTGTGTTTTATCATAAAAGGGATGCAATTGTTCTGTTGGTTAGACGCGTTTTCTCTGCGCTGGTGTACAGGGAAGGCTGTCTGAAAATCTGAAAATAAAACATCCCGGCGTTTCGCGCAACGTATTGCCCGTTTCGTCAGCCATTTTCCGCGTCCGTCTGGAAAAGGTGCCGCCTGCAGGGTTGTGAATGCTTATTTGTGGCATAATCTATAAGGCTATGCATCAGATCAATATTCTTATTCACGTACTGGCAGGCACGGTAGCGCTGCTGGTAGGCCTCGTCGCATTGCTTGTTGCTTCGAAGTACAGGTGGCACGTCCGGTTCGGTCGTGTGTTCGTATGGACTATGGTGCCCGTTATTGTTACGGGCCTGGCCGGTGTGTTTGTGTTTCAGCGTAATAGCTTCCTGCTTGTCATAACTGTGTTGAGCGGCTATACTTGTTTTGCGGGCGTGCGCACATTGAAGCTGCGGGGAAAGAGCCCCGAATGGATTGATATTGTGGTGCCGGTCTGCGCTATGGTTTGCGGGTTTTATTATCTTCATTATTTATTCTCCAATGGGCACTATTGGGCTCCGGTGGTCACGGTTTCGGGTGTGGGTGCTTTATTTTTGATTACGGTATACGATCTTAGCCGGTCGTTTATGCCGGCGGACTTTCGTAAGAAGGCTATGCTGTATGAGCATGTCTATAAGATGATGAGCTCGCTTACGGGGCTGGTCTCGGCGTTTTCCGGTACGGTATTGCCGCAGTACAAGCCATACAGCCAGGTTGTGCCTAATGTAGTGTCGCTGGTATGTACGCTGTTTGTTTTTATCAGTATTTATAACAATCGCCGGTCACAAAGGAATGTTATATTGCATAGCTCCAGGTAATATGCGGCTTTTGGCTAAAACCATTTTAATCAGCTTTTTCATCGGGCTTTCGTTCGGTACATACCTGTATTTTACATACGATCATCGCCCGGAGCGTATTGCTATATCGTTGCTGTCGGCTGTAACGATCGGTACGCTGATGATGGTGGTTATTACCTTCCGGCATTATGGCACGGCATGGGTAAATAATCCGCTGGCGAAAGCGTCGGTCATGGTGGTTATGCTGGTGGCGGCGGCTCTTACCGGCTCTGAAATAACTTTTATACTCCGCGCGCTCATCATTACCCGTGAAGCTTATATGCCTTTCTCCGGCGGCAGTCTGTACATTCTGAATGTCCTTATCGTGCTTGTGACCGGTATGCCGACCTATGTAAGCGAAGAGTGGAAGAATGTGCTGGATAACCGTATCGTCAGCCAGCAATACAGGCTTTTACAACTCGAGCAGCAGAACACCCGGTTTGAGTTGGAGCTGCTCCGTGCCAAAGTGAATCCACACTTTCTGTACAATGTACATAATACTATCGCGGGTCTTATCTCCAAGGATCCCGCAAAGGCGGAGATACTTGTGATGTTACTATCGAGGTTCTTTCGCTTTACGTTGAATAAGTCCAGCGCGACTTTTCATTCTGTCGGGGATGAACTGGAGATTGTGGACACTTACCTTCATATGCAGTATATCCGTTATGAGAACCGGATGCTTTATTCGATTTCCGCCGATGCTGAGATCAGGCAACTGCAGATGCCTTCGTTTATTCTACAACCGCTCGTGGAGAACGCCATCAAGCACGGGCTTGAAGTAACTCCGGGAAGTGGTTATGTTCATGTATCGATTACGACGGAAGGTAATGATATCATGCTTTCCGTATCCGACTCGGGGCCGTCCTTTCCTGAAACACCGGGAGCCGGCCTCGGTTTGCAGCTCGTTACCGATAAGCTAAAGCTGCTTTATGGTGATGATTTTAGTTTGTCGTGGTACAATACCCCTGAAAAATATGTCAGGATCACATTCCCAATCCAGCATTAGAACGTTACTGGCAGACGACGAAGCGGTGGCCTTGCACCGCCTGCGGAAGCTGTTGTCTGTACACCCGATCATAAACATTGTCGGCGAAGTAAGTGATGGCACTGCTGCTGCTGAGTTTATCAATGGCCAACGCCCTGATCTTGTATTTCTGGATATACGTATGCCGGGATTCAATGGCTTCGAGGTACTGCAAGGTCTTGTGCATAAACCCCTGATCGTATTCGTAACTGCATACGAGGAATATGCCATTAAAGCTTTTGAGGAAAACTCCCTTGATTACCTGTTGAAACCTGTGGAGCCCGAACGCCTGGCGATAACTATTCAACGTATCCTTGATAATAAAATGAATGGTGTGGATCTTCTTCAAAAGATCGGGCAGCTGATTCATACTACGCGCGTTCAGGATCCGATCAGGGCTGTTCCGGTAAAGATCGGGAATAAAATAACGTTCGTTTCCGTTGACGATATTATCTATCTCGAAGCGCGTGACAAGTACGTTTATATTCACACGCATAACGACCAGAAGCTTGTTGATAATACGCTTGCCTACTGGCAGGAACGTCTGCCGTCTGGTTTTATCCGGATTCATCGCGGCCTTATTGTTAACGTTGTACATGTGCGAGAGCTTCAGAGATACTTCAAGGGGACGTACATTGTTGTGATGAACGATGCGAAGGGTTCGAAACTAAGGAGCTCCTATTCATACGCGGACGAGATACGCAGACACCTTTTGCTTTCGGAATAATGGCTGATTTATTTTCTTGCAGCCAGGCGACACTTGTGTGAACTTTCTATTAATTCTACGGCAACTGACGACGTGTTTACAGGAATGGCTTGAAGAAGCGTGTGGTTTTTGGTTTATTAGAGTAAATAAAACTCACGTCTATGGAAGAAAGTCCGGAAAAAGAAGCCCGCCGCGAAGCCATGTATGCTGCGCGCCAGGAATTCTGGAGTGGCATCGGTAAGGTTGATTCCGATGTGCTGGCGCCTATAATCAACCCTGCTTTTATGGGGCAGCCGGCGTGGCCTGATCTGCGCCAGGCATTTATCCGCGTCGTTACGGAAGACTCGGTAATATTTGCCACGGACGGCCTGTCTGACGAATTTACTGAAAGCGAAGACGAGGATCACGGCTTTGAGATAGAGCTTTACGTGGAACTGCCCCTCGAGGAGTTTCGCGATATACCCATTGGCAGCTTCGGCACGACATGGGCGTTCCAACTGGTGAACCAGGCGGCGATGAACGCGGCAAACAGCGGTGCTTACCGCAATATGGCCGAAGACTATGATGTTTTCTCCACCGAATTTTATGAGGTTGAGGTTCCCGATCACTATATTAACCAGGAACAGCGTGTCGGCGTGCTGATCGGGATGAAGAGCAAACACGTGCCGGAAATGCTTGGCGACAAGGATGTGCGCGTACTGGCTCTGACGCTGATCCAACTGCCGGAGCTGGAATACCTCATTGCCAACGGAGGCCAGGGAAGACGCGACCTTGTGGAGAAGCTGGAGGCCGCAGGCACCGGTAATATTTCATCGACAACCCGGAGCAGCGTTGTATAACGTGTAGCTGGTAATATAACCCTGGCAGCTGCGATGACCGTGTGCTGCCAGGATAAACTATAGCTATGCCTCCTGCTTTGCCGCGTTGCGCGAGCGCAGGTAGAGATCGAGGTAAAGCGTAAGTATGATGGCTATAAATGTCAGTCCTACGACGTTGTTCTGTAAATCGTTCAGCTCGAGGTCTTCGCGAAATGCGCAGGCTACTTTATAAAGAGGTATGGCAAAACACATGATCGTGATCAGGACGTTAAGCTTGAACCGGTGGTTTTGGATCTTCTTTTGATCGAATGTCTTCAGGAGCTTGCTCAGCAATAATGAATCAAGCGTGCCCGTCATGATAAGTCCGGCGGAGAACACTGCGCCACCGATAACCGCATAGATCCAGTTTCCGGCCACGGATACGGCATACGCAAAGGCGGCGATCTGCGACGAGGTGTCGAATATAAAACCGAATATTATACCCGTTATCAGCACGGTAACCGGATTGAGATGTTTGCTTAACGCATCGGGGATCATGCGGGAGCGAAGGCCTTTGGGGCGGTTGCCATCGGGCCGTGTCAGGGCTATTACGTTAGCAACGCCCATCGTCGCCAGCATAAACGCGGGCAGCCAGTCTATCACGATGTTCACCGCGGATGGTATCTCTATGTTATTGCGCAGCAGGCTGAGCGCAAGCGCGATCACGGTTACCATGAGGCCATGGCCCAGTGCGAAGAGTGTGCCGACCCAGCGCGTCCAGGCATGGTGCTTTTGGTGAAGACGGTATGTGTAACCATCAATGACTGTAATGTGATCAGGATCGAGTCCGTGACGAAGGCCAAGCACGAGCAGGAGAATAAAACCCGAAAGGTTTTGCTGCAGTATTTCCATATTTTCCGTTTACGTTAATTACCCGTTAACAGCAGTATCCGGAGGCTATGGAAGCAAGACGTCAAAAGAATACAACAAAGAGAGTGTTGTACATCCTTTGCTTTTCTTCCCGAAAGCCATGCGGATAACATTGCGACAAGGGCAGGTATTCTGACTCGTTCCACTTTTAAACGGCCTTCCCATCCGTCCCGATCCCGATAGCTATCGGGAGGGCCGTGCAGTGACCTTATTCGTTAAAAGCTTTTAGAACTTACAGCAGCGGGAACTGTTCCGGACTCACACCGGATTCCCTTTTAATCTCTCGGCCATCGGGCAACAGCGCGCCCGTGCGGAGAAAACCCCTGTGGTGTAAAAATAGTATTTTATAACAAAGTATCGCTGCGCTGTAACAGCGCCTCCGGAAAAGATGGTGGCTTTTCGTAAATTGGCTTGTCAAATGTACGGGTACTCATGGAAGAGAGACGGCAAGTAAAGTATGAACATGGAATAATGGAAGGTGTTACGTGGCAGTGCGACAGCATCCGTCTTGGTCATGCTGTGTCCCGCTTTGATACGCTGACCAGCTTTCCGGCCAGCAGCCAGGCCGATGTTGTGCGCCTGCACTTTGGTCTTAAAGGCGATTATGCGTTTGCATACAAACAGCTCGGTAAAACATTCGACCTGGTGGGCGGTCATCATAACATCATGTACTCGTCCGAGTTCGACATGGTGGTGTCCAATAAGACCCTGGAGCTGGAGACCTTCGGCGTCCAGTTTCCACGTGAGCTTTTTATACAGTATACTCAACAGGCGAGCGATACACTCAAGCAATTTGCCGATGCCATCCTGGCGGGTAAAAGCGTGATCCTCTCCGATACGTGGGGTACGCTCGATCCGGGTATTGAAGCCGTTATCCGTCAGATAATTCATTGCAAATATGGCGGCGATCTCAAGAAGCTGTTCCTGTTGTCAAAAAGTATAGAGTTGCTGGTGCTGTCTGCCGAGGCCTGTCGCGAGGCGGCTCAGCGCGAGGAGCAATACATTAAGAACAAGACCGATAAAGAGAAGATCATTGCCGTGCGCGACCTTATCAATGACCGGCTTACCAGCCCGCCGAACCTGTCGGAAATTGCAAAGACGGTAGGTCTTAACGAATACAAGCTGAAGCGCGGCTTCAAGGAGATGTTTCAGAATACGGTGTTTGGTTATCTTACCGAAAAGCGGCTTGACCTTGCGCGGCAATACTTGTTGGATACCGGCAAAACGGCGGCCGAGATCTCTCAGGATCTTGGCTATGCTACCCCGCAGCATTTTAACAATGCCTTTAAAAAGCATTTTGGCCATACTCCGTATTCGGTTAGAAAGAATCCGTAATGCGCAACCCGTGTCGACCGCTTGGGGTGTAGCTTTGTCATATAACAAAACAGAATAGTTATGAGTAAACCACTGATCGTAGAAAATAGCATCGCCATAAACGCCCACGAAAGCAAAGTGTGGGACGCCCTTGTTAATCCCGAGCAGACAAAAAAGTATATGTTCAACTGCGAGGCTATATCCGACTGGAAGGTGGGCAGTCCGTTACTTTGGAAGATGGTACACGAGGGTAAGGAGTTTGTAGCTGTAAAAGGGACGATAGCCGAGATACGCCCTCCGCAGTTCCTGGCCTATACTACTATCGATCCCAACTCAGGCATTGCGGACGTTCCTGAAAACTACCTTACCGTTACCTATAGCCTGTCTGTTCTGAACGGCCAGACCATTCTGACGGTCACTCAAGGTGACTATTCCAAGGTAGGCGACGGTGACAAGCGCTACCACGATACTGTAGATGGCGGAGGATGGACACCGATACTGGTTGAGATCAAAAAACTTGTGGAAGCTTAACCGATTTGTGAATGATTGGTAAACATACATGCCAATCATTCACAATATAGTATTTATCGCTCTTCAGATAGTCTAGAGCAGTTCCCGTAGGGCGTTGTAGAAATTGGCATTGGCGTGTTCGCCATAGGCCATGTATAACCGGGGCTCTATAAGCTCCAGCTCCATCAGGTAAAACTTTCCGTCTTTGCCTACGAGGCCGTCTACGCGTGCGTAAAGCAGCGGCTCTTCTACAAGCGCCATGACCGCTTCGGCTGCGCGGAGCACTTCAGGGGCCGGTGTGATGGCTGTAATCGTTCCGCCATACTGCGTTTGGATTCTGAAGTCGCCGGCCGCGGCATTCTTGCGCACGGTGTGGCTGTATTTTTTATTGAAGAACAGCAGCGACAGTTCGCCATCGTTGATCTCGTCCATAAACCGCTGTACAAATACATCGCTTTCCCGGAGCATGGCGTCGAGCTTCTCCTGGTCGGCTTCCGCAGTTGCTGTGGTAGTAACCCACGTATTGAAAGCTCCGGCGGAAACGGCAGGTTTCACCACGGTTTTGTTCCAGCTTCTATCCTTTAGCATAGCGGCCAGGTTGATAGCATCATGCTGGTGGCAATACGCATACTCGGGTACGATAATGCCGCGTTCTTCGAATCTCCTGAGATATTGTTTGTGTTTGTTCCACTGCATTACCGGCACAGGATTGAAGACCTTGCATCCCAGGGCCTCCAGCTTGCTGAGCCAGGCATCGAACGCGTCTATCTTACGATAATAATCCCACGTGGAGCGTATTACTATAGCATCGTATTGCGTCCAGTCTGCTTGTGGGTCATTCCAGATCATGGGCACTACAGTGACTCCTTTTTCATTCATGTAAGCGGCGAGCGGTTCCTCATCGGCCTGTAGCCCGGGATGCTTCTCAAAGGTTGCAAAAGCAATGCGCATTTCTGTTGTTTTTAAGGGGCGCAAATTAGTCGAAAAAGTGGGTAAACTATTTTGGTTTTGCGGGCGTTATTGGATGTGACGGCGGTCGCTGTCGGCAGCGGGTAAGACCCATAATTTGGTTGGGTTGCACCGGTTCGCTTATGTTGAACCAAAAGAAAGGAGGTACCATGTCTAGTCCCAAGCACATTTTATCAGAAAAACGTACACTAACAATTTTCACAGGTGTGATGATTTGAAGCGTTGGTTTTTTATTGCCGTCCTTCCCGTTCCGATAGCTATCGGGATTTGGGCCGGACGATAACCCTCGTGAAATTTTTAGGTACAGGTAAAATTTGAATGAGGATTTTTTAAGAATATCCGGCCAGTATCTAGGCCGGATATTTCTTTTTATGACCTTTGAAGTAATCGTTATTCAAACGGTATGTTATATATACGCCTTCAAGCGCGGGTTACGCCTCTTTTTTTATGCACCCTGTCGATAGATTTCTCCTGTGGATGTAACATTTTTACCAGAATAACCTATTTTTAAGCCCTATGCTCAAGAAGTCTATTCTACTCGTCGGCGCATGCTTATGCGCAGGGCTGCCCCTGTTTGCGCAGACACCTTCTTCGCCGTCGTCGAAGACTACTTCCGGCAACCCGGTCTTTCAGGGTTGGTATGCGGATCCGGAGGCTGTAATATTCGGTAAGAATTATTGGGTATATCCAACGTACTCTGCTCGTTACGAAGAGCAGATATATCTCGATGCGTTCTCATCACCCGATCTCATTACGTGGACCAAACACAGCCGCGTGCTCGATACGGCGCATGTGCACTGGGCCAAACGGGCCATGTGGGCGCCGGCGGCTTTGGAGAAGGGCGGCAAATACTACCTGTTCTTCGCGGCCAACGATATTCAGAACGACCAGGAGCGCGGTGGCATTGGCGTGGCTGTAGCAGATAAACCGGAAGGCCCCTTTAAGGACCTGCTCGGCAAACCTCTTATAGACAAGTTTCACCATGGCGCGCAGCCGATAGACCAGTTTGTGTTCCGTAATTCCGACGGCACCTACTACATTTATTATGGTGGCTGGGGGCACTGTAACGTTGCCCGCCTCAACGATACGTTTACCGGTTTCATTCCGTTTGAGGATGGCACCATCTTTAAGTCCATCACTCCTGAAAACTATGTGGAAGGACCTTTTATGTTTATCCGTAACGGGAAATATTATTTTATGTGGTCGGAAGGTGGCTGGGGCGGACCTAACTATTCGGTGGCATACGCTATAGCAGACTCACCGCTGGGGCCTTTCAAACGTATCGGGAAGATCCTGCAGCAGGACCCTGCGGTTGCTACAGGTGCGGGGCATCATTCTGTGATACAAGTCCCAGGTAAAGATCAGTGGTATATCGTGTATCATCGCCGGCCCCTCGGTGACACAGGAAGAGACCATCGTGTAACATGTATCGATCGTATGGAGTTCGATGCCGACGGGCTTATAAAACCTGTACGTATAACGGCCGAAGGCGTGGCCAGGCAAAGTCTGCGGTAATCCGTATTGCAGTAGTAAGAATATATGAATTTTTTGCGCGAATATTTTATTGGCGAGTACCTGCGCTCGGAGTCAGATACCTTGCGGCAGGCCAGCATAAGGCTGGTGTTTTCCGTTCTCGTCATCTCGACTTTATCGCTGTTCGTATTCCTGGCCATTTACCTGGTGATGGGTTATCATTTCCAGCTTGTAAAGTGCTTCATCATCACGGTCCTGTTTGTCGGGGGCCTGTTCTACATCCGCTGGAGGAAGTCGTTGGATTTCGTATGCCACGTGTTGATCCTCGCTTCATGGGCGAACATTAACTTCAACATTTACTTATTCAACGACTATAATTTTTATATAGCGCTGGTTACTGTATGTAACATCCTGTTTGCATTTCACATGCTGGGCAGTAAGTGTGGGTTGGGCTATAGTTTTCTGCATTTTGTTCCGATCGTAGCACACTTCATCCTCAAGCACAATGGCGTTACGCTCCGGCCGGGCCCTCCGCAGCAAATGGCGTTCCCGGAGATGATGGTGACGTTGCTGCTGATGTTTTTCATTATCACCTATCTCATCTATCATTATCATAAAGCCTTTGCCGTGGCCAAAGAGCAGGTAAGGGAGTCGGTTAACGAGATGAGACGGGCGAAGGAAATGGCAGAGGAGATTAACCGGCTCAGGAGCAACTTCATTTCCAGCATGTCGCATGAGATCCGCACGCCGATTAACGGAATTCTGGGATTAAGCCAGGTTATCGAACGGGAAGCACCTAACGACGATCTGAAGAAGTATGCGGGCATGCAATACCAGAGTGGCCGTCGTCTGCTCAATACGGTAAACAGTATCCTGAGCCTGTCACGTCTTGAAGCGCAGAGCAGTGATATCCGGTTAAGGGAGATCGATGTTCCCGCACTTATCAACGCCTGCACAAGACAGTTTGAAGAGCCGGCCCGTGTTAAAGGGCTTACGCTAGAGGTGAACACGAATGGGCAGGTGTTGCGATGTCAGACGGATGAGATCATGTTGAGCTATGCGCTTACGTGTATTATTGATAATGCCGTTAAGTTCACGAATAAAGGAAGCGTAGTTATTTCTTTAGAACGTGATGTCTTACGAAAGAACTTTTTCGTTATTTGTGTTGCCGATACTGGCATCGGTATAACTGAGGAATTTTTGCCACGCATATTCAATGCATTCGAGCAAGAGAGTTCGGGTAGAAACAGAAACTATGAAGGGGCCGGGCTTGGTCTTTCCATTTCTAAACGATACATTGAGCTGTTGGATGGTGAGATAAAGGTGAAGTCAGTAAAAGAACAAGGAAGTACATTCGAAATTATACTGCCGTTACATGAGGAAAGTGCTGTACGTTGAAGATGATCCTATCAACGCAATGGTTATGGAGAAGCTGCTGGGTTACGACTTTGCTGTTACCCGCGTAGCCGATGGCGAAGCCTGTCTTGAAATTATCCAGAAAGAAGACTTTGATATCATCCTTATGGATGTGCATCTGGGTAAGGGCAAGATAGACGGTACCAAAGTATTAAAAGAAGTGAAGGCCGATCCCCGGTATAAGGACGTTCGCGTTATTGCGATAACGTCCTATGCTTTGCCGGAGGATGAGGACCGCTTTTTAAACGATGGCTTTGATGATTATTTCGCGAAGCCGGTAGATTTTCATAAGCTTATCGAGCGGCTGAATCAGTATTTGGAAAGTTAGTTGTTTGTTGTTTTTATGAGATTTGTCTGTTGCGGCGGGTGTTCTATCTTCCTGACCCCGGGTATTTGGGGTCGGCCCTCCTCAATGAAGGCGGCGTAACAGGTCAGCGCACGTATCGCATTACCGATTCTGGTATTCTGTTTTTAATTTTACGGGATGATGTTGAATTCGAAACTTCCTTTGGCGGAACGGATGCGTCCTGTCAGGCTTGACGACCTGGTAGGGCAGGAGCATCTTACGGGGCCGACGGGTATTATCAGACGGGCGATCCAGTCGGGTAATGTGCCGTCTATGATTTTGTGGGGTCCGCCGGGTGTGGGTAAGACTACAATTGCCAATATTATTGCGAACGAGGTAAAGAAGCCATTCTATATTCTCAGCGCGGTGAATGCCGGGGTGAAGGATGTGCGGGAAGTGATCGATAAGGCTAAGCAGTCGCCACGGTCGATACTTTTTATCGACGAGATCCACCGCTTCAATAAGTCGCAGCAGGATGCACTGCTCGGCGCTGTGGAGAAGGGGACGATAACACTTATCGGGGCGACCACGGAAAATCCTTCATTTGAAGTTAACTCTGCATTGCTGTCGCGGTCCCAGGTTTATACGCTTCGCCCGCTGGGTGAGGATCAGCTTCTTCAGCTTGTGCGGCAGGCGCTCGAACGCGATGAGGAGCTGAAGAAACGGCACATAGAGATCCGCGAGCACCAGGCTTTGCTCAATATATCCGGTGGCGATGGACGGAAGCTGCTAAACCTTGTCGAGCTGATCGCCGAAGCTGTAGAAGGCGATGTGGTGGTTACGGATGACCTGGTGGTGGAGCTTGCACAGAAACACATCGCTATATACGACAAGAGCGGGGAGCAGCACTACGATATTATTTCGGCGTTCATCAAATCGATCCGGGGTAGCGATCCCAATGCGGCGCTTTATTACCTGGCACGTATGGTTGAAGGTGGCGAGGATGTGAAGTTCATAGCGCGGCGCCTCGTTATATTATCGTCCGAGGACATTGGTAATGCCAACCCGACCGCGCTGATAATGGCTACCAATACATTTCAGGCGGTACAGTTCATCGGCTACCCGGAGGCGCGTATTATCCTCGCGCAATGTGTGGTATATCTCGCATCGTCGCCGAAGAGTAATGCGAGCTATATGGGTATAAACAATGCCATGGCGGCCGTTCAGCAAACCGGGGATCTGCCGGTGCCGCTTTCTATACGCAACGCTCCGACCAAGCTTATGAAGAATATGGGCTATGGAAAAGACTATAAATACGCGCACAGTTATGAGAATAACTTTATCAGCGCGGAGTTTCTGCCTGAAGAATTGAAAGGGACGAAGTTTTACGATCCCGGGAATAATGCCAGGGAAGAGGAATTACGGCGGTATTTGAGGGGGCTGTGGAAGGATAAGTATGGGTATTAGGGTGCTTTTTGGTACCAAATGAGGCTTCGTTTTTGGCTTGGATCGGGACAGTTTTCCTCCAGTTCGGGTTCAGTTCTCCTTCGGTTCAGATTCAGTTCTCCTTCGCTTCAGAGTCGCTTCCGATTCGGTGGAGTTCGGATCGAAGCCGCATCGAAGCCGCTCTCGGGCCTTTTGGCTAAGCCGGCCAAGGTGTTAGGGTGGGGCGCGTTTTTGGACCCGAATGCCCTGGGTGAAGCCTTACGCCGGGCGTATAATTGTAATGCAGAATGATGTATTAGGGCTATATTGCCGCTATGCAGCGGATAATTTTTGAATCATCACCGTTTTACCTTTTGCTCTGCCTGATCCTGGCGCTGGGATTGGCTTACCTGCTTTACCGGACCACTCATCCCTGGACCAGGACGTGGAACCGGATCTTGTTTGCCGTCCGGACGATACTGGCGTTTTTGCTCATGTTTTTATTGCTGGGGCCGATCGTGCGGCAGATCAATAATATATTCGAAAGCCCCCTTTTCGTGGTATTGTTCGATACCTCGGCTTCGATACGTGAAGCTACGGATTCCACGCGTTTGCATGCCGTGGAAGAACAGCTCACCGCCCTGCGCACCGGGCTTACCGAGCGTGGCTTTGATGCGCGTATTACCGACCTGGCCGGTGAGGAGGTTCAATCTCCCCGCTATACAGCAACGACCACAGACCTTAACGGTGCGTTGAAAAAAATCGCCAACCGCTATGAAGGCCGTAAGATCGCCGGCGTGCTGCTGGTATCTGATGGGATATATAACGCGGGGGCATCGCCACTGTATGGCACTTACAATTTTCCTGTGCACACCATCGGTGTAGGTGATACACTGCAACGCACGGACGCGGGTATCAAGGCTGTTCTTTACAATAAGATCGCTTACCAGGGAAATAAATTTCCCTTGCGCGTAGAAGTGCAGATAAAGAATCTTGAAAATCAGCCTATACAGGTGTCATTGCTGCAGCGTGGAAAAGTGCTGGCGCAAGAGATCAAATCTTCGGGGAATAATTCACTGCTGGTGTATGACTTTCAGCCGCTGGCCAACGAGCAGGGGATTCAGAAGCTCGACGTACAGGTAGAAGTTAAGCCCGGTGAGCACAACATCCGTAACAACCGTGCTTCTGTGTTTGTGGAGGTAGTGGAAGGCAAGAAGAAGATCCTCGTTATCGCACCCGCGCCTCACCCGGACATCAAAGCCCTTCGCGAGGTTATCGACAAGAACGCCAATTATGAATTTATTCTTCAGATACCCGGTATGGATCGTGTGTCGGCTCCGTATAAGCCGGAAGACATTGACCTTGTAATCTTTCACCAGGCACCCGATATGCGCGGCAAAACCCGTGCGCTCTTTCAGCAGTTTGCCGCACGGCCTACCTCTCTGCTGCTCATTCTGGGTCAGCAATCCGATCTGCGCCTGCTTGCCCAGCAGAATATGCCCATCCGTTTCGATACGCAACCACGCGATTACGACGAGGTCACGCCTGTTATCAACCCGGCATTTTCTAACTTCACTATTTCGGCGGAGGCTAATACGCTGATTACCGAATATCCGCCCGTATCGGTACACTTCGGTAAGATAAGGTTGCCGCTTAGCGCCACGCCGCTGTTTCAGCAACGGGTAGGTAATGTGGCTACTGATAAGCCGCTGCTCGCTGTGGATATGCAGGACAATCGTAAGATCGGTATCATGCTTGGTGAAGGCCTGTGGCGCTGGAGGCTTAACGAGTTCGATCGTACCGATAATACTGTCGGCTTCGACGAGCTGTTCGGTAAGCTCATTCAGTTTCTCAGCACCACGGAAGACAAACGGCGCTTTCGCAGCTATCCGCTGCAACAGGAATTTTCGGACACGGAGTCTGTTGTTTTCGAGAGCCAGGTATATAACGACATCTTCGAGCCAGTCTACGGCAACACCATACATATAGCACTCGCCGACGAGGCAGGTAAGAAGACCTCATACTCTTATGTAACAAGCCCGGGGAACACGCGTTATCAGATCGGTGGGCTTAAGGAAGGAGTATATCGCTATACATCGACTACTACTATTGGTAATAAGACAGAGTCTGTAAAAGGAGAGTTTGCCGTAACAGCGCACCAGGTGGAGCTGCAGAATCTTACGGCGGACTTCGGGTTGCTAAAGAAGCTATCCGAGAACACCGGAGGACGATTCTACAGCGCCTCGCAGGCGGCCGCGCTTGAAAGGGATTTGCTAAAGGATGAAGCGAAGAGTGTTATCCATACAGAGGAATCGTTTGATTTTCTGCTGAATTTGAAGTGGGTGTTTTTGGTGCTGGTGTTAATGGCCAGTACGGAGTGGTTTGTGAGGAAGTATTATGGTAGTTATTGATCGGGGAGTTATTCGCAAGGCTATCGGCCTCGCGGGGACGGCAGTCTGAAGACTGCTCACATGTTTAGGCACAAGTCAACGCTTCGCTAAAGACTTGCGCCAGCTGTGCCGGCGTTGACTTTGATGACAGTATCTTGCGCCAGTTGGTAATAAAAAAGCCCTCCCGATTTTGTCGGGAGGGCTTTTGGTTTATAAGGAAAGTCCGTTGTTACTCTTTCTTTTCCTTGGAAGAAGTTTTGGTCTTCTTCGTTTTGATCGTCAGTACATCACTCTTGCCATCGTAGTCGGCCATGATGGTGCCACCTTCTTCCACTTCGCCTTTGAGGATCTCTTCGGCTACCGGATCTTCGAGGTATTTCTGGATCGCTCGGTTCAGCGGACGGGCACCAAACTGCTGGTCGTAGCCTTTGTCTGATAAGAAGTCTTTTGCCTTATCGGTAAGCTCTACGTTGTAACCAAGCTGGATGATACGATCGAACAGCTTCTTGAGCGTTATGTCGATGATCTTGTGGATGTGCTCGCGTTGCAGAGAGTTGAACACGATTACATCGTCCAGACGGTTGAGGAACTCAGGGCTGAAGGCACGCTTCAGAGCGTTCTGGATTGTAGCCTTCATGTGCTCTTCTTCACTCTCGCGTTTGGCAGCTGTAGCGAAGCCTATGCCGGTTCCGAAGTCTTTCAGATCGCGAACACCGATGTTCGAGGTCATGATGATGATCGTGTTCCGGAAGTCTACGCGACGGCCGAGACCGTCAGTCAGTATACCGTCGTCGAGTACTTGCAGCAGGATGTTGAATACGTCAGGGTGAGCTTTTTCAATCTCGTCAAGCAGAACCACTGAATATGGCTTACGTCTTACTTTTTCTGTAAGCTGACCACCTTCTTCATATCCTACGTAGCCTGGAGGCGCTCCCACGAGGCGTGACACGGAGAATTTCTCCATATACTCACTCATGTCTATGCGCACCAGCGAATCTTCTTTGTCGAACAGGTAGGTTGCAAGCACTTTGGCCAATTCTGTTTTACCTACACCGGTAGGACCGAGGAAGATAAAGGATCCGATTGGCTTCTTAGGATCTTTCAAGCCTACACGGGTACGCTGAATAGCCTTGGTAAGCTTCTTGATCGCTTCTTCCTGGCCAATCACTCTGCCGCTAAGCTCTACGCTCATGTTCAGCAGCTTGTTGCTCTCTTTCTGTGCGATACGCTTGGTAGGTATACCCGTCATCATGGCGATTACATCGGCCACGTTGTCTTCGTTCACGGTATACTTTTCCGTGCGTGTTTTTTCTTCCCACTTCGTTTTAGCCAGCTCGAGCTGCTCGATGAGCTTCTTCTCGCGATCGCGCAGCTGTGCTGCTTCTTCGTATTTCTGGCTTTTTACTACACGGTTCTTTTCTTTCTTTACTTCTTCGATGGCTTCTTCAAACTTCACGATCTCTTCGGGTACGTGAATGTTGTTGATGTGAACGCGCGCACCGGCTTCGTCCAGCACATCGATAGCTTTATCGGGCAAATACCTGTCGCTGATGTAGCGGTCAGACAGCTTTACGCAAGCCTCGATTGCTTCCTTGGTGTAGATCACATGGTGGTGATCTTCGTATTTCTCTTTAATGTTATCGAGAATCTGTATAGTTTCTTCAGGAGTAGTAGAGTCTACCATTACCATCTGGAACCGACGGGCAAGGGCTCCGTCTTTCTCAATATACTGTCTGTATTCGTCGAGAGTTGTTGCGCCGATGCATTGTATCTCTCCGCGGGCGAGGGCTGGTTTGAACATGTTGGAGGCATCGAGCGATCCAGATGCACCGCCGGCACCCACGATAGTGTGGAGCTCGTCGATAAAGAGGATCACATCGGGTGATTTCTCCAGCTCATTCATTACGGCCTTCATCCGTTCTTCAAACTGACCGCGGTATTTAGTACCGGCAACCAGTGAAGCAAGGTCCAGCGTTACAACGCGCTTTCCGAAAAGTACGCGAGATACTTTCTTCTGTATAATTCGGAGAGCAAGGCCTTCAGCGATTGCTGTTTTACCTACACCGGGTTCACCGATAAGGATCGGATTGTTTTTCTTTCTTCTCGACAGGATCTGGGCAACGCGTTCAATTTCTTTTTCGCGGCCTACAATAGGGTCGAGCTTATTATCCTCAGCGAGACGAGTGAGGTCTCGGCCAAAGTTATCCAGTACAGGGGTACGGGATTTTTCAGTGCCTTTTTTCTCTTTGCCGGGCGTGCCTGCACCGCCGCCGCCAAAGATCTTAGATGAATCGTCATCCGGATCGTCCGTGTCTTGCGAAGCCATCGGACCTTCGTTCTGGTATTCTAGCATTTCTTTCACGGTCTCGTAGTTTACGTCAAACTTGTTTAGGATCTGCGTGCCGAGGTTATCCTGGTCGCGCAGGATGGAGAGAAGCAAATGCTCAGTGCCGATAAGCTGAGCCTTGAAGATCTTCGCTTCGAGATAGGTTATCTTGAGCACTTTCTCCGAAGCTTTTGTCAACGGAATGTTCGCCAGATTTTTGATCTGGTGCGTGGCTGTGCCTTTCGATATTTTTTCTATTTCATTGCGTAGTTCGTCAAGGGGTACACCAAGTTTCTTGAGTACACCGACAGCCACACCCTCACCTTCCCGGATCATCCCGAGGATGAGATGCTCGGTGCCAATGTAGTCGTGACCGAGGCGGAGCGCTTCTTCCCGGCTGAGGGAGATGACTTCTTTAACCCGGTTGGAAAATTTAGCTTCCATAAAAAATTTGAGATAAGAATTATTGTAAATGTAAAGTATTTTGTGTGTTTAATACTACCGAATACGGAAGATTTAATACCTGGTAAGAAACATCGCCGTATTCTCTATTGTTCAGTTTCTAACACTTGAAGCTTGAACAACTCGGGCTGCCGAAGGACCTTCACAAAAGATCAGGTCTATGAAGCTAGCGTTCTCTGCAAAGCTGCTGCCAAATACCTGATAATAGGGGGTCGGCTTGTACAAGTTATTCAAAAAATCCGTTTTCTTAGGGTTTATCAACGATCGAAGATCTATTATGTCAGTTGACGGTGTCTTTTCATAAGACAAAGTTTCCTTAATAGTTGTTCCCCATCGCAGCCATTTGAGACACAATGACAGGAGTTCATAGTTCAAGTCATAAAGGAACTCTCTCTTTTGAAACAAAATCTTTTCAAGGTCACCGGCATAATGTTCAAAAAAAGGAGCTTTTCCATACGCGGATGTAATGGTACGCCAATGATTGTTAAGCCACTTCTGCCCATAGTCAATCCGTATGTCGGTTATCATTACTTTACCATGTTTTGCGGTAGTCGGTACGGTGAGACTCTCACGACCATGCACAGCATTAATGTAGCAACGGTTACGATAGCTCTGCTTAACATAATGCTCGTGTCGCTCCAGTAATATGGTTGGCGTACTGTGCAGCGCCGCAAAATAACCCACGGGGGGCAGATATTGACTTTCGATAAGAACTGTGGTCAAACGCAATTGTAGTTTTCAGGGAGCAAAAGTAACAGAGTCCGGCAATCCTTCATTTTATAAGATATCGGTATCACCAAGACCATGACGAATGATCTCCAGCTCGTCGCCCGTGCAATCCACCACGGTGGAGGGAACGTTCCCGCCTGGCCCGCCATCGATCACGAGGTCTACACGATGCTTGAAATCTTCATAGATCTCATCGGGGTCGGTAGTATACTCTTTTATCTTATCATCGTCCTTGATGGATGAAGTTATCAGTGGGTTACCCAATCGGGCCACGATCTCCCGTGGAATGTTATGGTCCGGTATACGTATGCCCACTGTCTTTTTATTCACATCCAGGATCTTTGGAACTTTGGAGCTGGATTCAAGTATAAACGTGTAGGGGCCGGGTAATGTTTTCTTCAGTAGTTTAAACACCGGTGTGTCAATCCGTTTGACGTATTCTGATATGTGGCTCAGGTCATTACAGATAAAAGAGAGGTCGAGCTTCTGAGGTTTGATGTCCATGATCTGGCAAAGGCGCTCGATAGCCTTACGGTTCATCAGGTCACAGCCGATTCCATAAATGGTGTCGGTGGGGTAGATGATGATTCCACCGTCTTTCAGTGTACTGATCACCTGGTCGATCTTCCTGCTTTCGGGGTTTTGGGGGTGAATTTTTAAGAAATCTGCGGTCATGAGGGTACTTGTGTTGTGATAAAACGCATTTGGGGATGAATATGGTTCGTTTTTTGGTGTCCGGAAACACGAATAAACCGATACATCCCTAAGTGGCCGGTCTTGATGGCAGGATTGACCAGCTAAGGACCTTTTTACTATTTTTGCAGGCTATGAAACCGAATAAACGACTTATTTTCTTCCTTTTGTTTTCTGTTTTAGGAATTTCGTTCACGTACTATGCTTTTCAGATCGTATATACTCCCAATGTGCTGATTGGAATGGAGGCCGAGGCCAAGGTTCTGATCGTTCCCGAGGGTTCTACTTTTAAAGATATTCAACAAAAGCTGCACGAAGGTCATTATATCAATGATCTGCTTTCGTTCAGCTTTATGGCCCGGCTTATGAGCTACGATAAGTCTATCAAACCGGGGCGTTATGTTTTGCGAAAAAACATGACCAACCTCCAGCTTGTCCGTATTTTGAAGTCGGGTAAACAAGAGCCCGTACGCATCACCTTCAACAACGTCCGCCTTGTTCACGACCTTTCGGAAAAGATCACGCGCAACCTCGCTATCAAACCGGAAGAGTTCGAGGCTGGTCTTGTGCAATACGCCATGCAGAACCGTGAAGGCCTTAACAAAGACAACGTTATGGCACTCTTTATTCCTAATACGTACGAGGTTTATTATAACGTATCGGCTAAAGAGCTGATCGAGCGGATGGAAGGTGAGTATAAATCGTTCTGGACTGAAGAGCGTAAAGCGAAGGCTACCAAACTGGGTTTTACACCGGTAGAGGCTTCGATCCTGGCTTCGATCGTGCAGGCCGAGACCATTAAGACCGACGAAGCGCCGGTTATTGCGGGGCTTTACATCAACCGTCTCAAGAGCGGCATGCCCCTGCAGGCAGATCCGACGCTGGTTTTTGCGGTTGGCGACTTTTCGCTGAAACGTGTTCTGAACGAGCATAAGCTTATCGACTCTCCCTATAACACCTATACGCACGCCGGCCTGCCTCCAGGACCGATCAACCTGCCGGAGATACATTCTATCGATGCAGTTTTAAATTATCAGCCCAGCGACTACATTTATATGTGCGCCAAGGAAGATTTCTCCGGGTATCATAACTTCACTCATAACTACGCCGAGCATATGAAGAATGCAGCGAAGTATCAGGCGGCTTTGACCCGCGAGCAACGTAAGGCCGCACAGCTGAAGCGCTGATATGTACCGCTCTGAAACTACGGTTCGCGTTCGCTATGGCGAGACGGACCAGATGGGATATGTATATTACGGCGTTTATGCCATGTATTACGAAGTGGCCCGTGTAGAAAGTATGCGGCAGCTTGGGCTACCGTATAAGGCTGTTGAAGATATGGGCATTATGATGCCGGTGCTTGAAACACATTCGCGCTACCTGGCCCCCGGCCGTTACGACGAGGTACTGACTATTGTAACAACGATTCGTGAAAAGCCGGGTGTGCGCATCCGGTTCGAATACGAGATTTTTAACGAAGATAAAAAGCTCATACACCAGGGCGAGACCGTACTGGTATTTGTAAACCAGCGCACCAACCGCCCATGCCGCCCACCGGAGGCTATGGAAAATGTATTGGCGCCCTATTTTGCATGAGCTACAGATATAAACGATTCTTTTTTCGATTAAGCCCTGCCCGGTTGCTGGTAAACCGGATGAAAAAGGTGCGATTTAAGAAACATGAAAATGTTTCGTTGTATAAGATAACCAAGATCTTCGTCAAAAGTCTTCACGACGACGAGGTGTCCGATCGCGCCAACGGTGTGTCTTACAACTTTATTCTGGCCATCTTTCCTGCTATCATCTTTCTGTTTACGCTCATTCCGTACGTGTCGGTACTTTTTCCCGAGATAACGAAAGACAGTATCATGAGTTTTTTGGGCGAAGAGATGCCGCCCAGTATGTACGATGTTATCTCTTCGACCGTGCTCGACATCGTTAGTAACCAGCGGGGCGGACTGTTGTCTTTGGGCTTCCTGTTCTCCATATATCTCTCTACTAACGGCACGATGGCCATGATGCGTGCGTTCAACGCGTGCTACCGTACGGCTGAGCGCCGAAGCGCCGTGCGAACAAGGCTTATTGCTACGGGGCTTACGTTCAACTTCGCGTTCGTGCTGTTTCTGGCAATTATCCTGTTGATTGTAGGGCAGCTTGTTCTGGAGTATTTCCTGGTGAACCTGGAGAAGTTCGGCTTGCCGAACATCGACGGCTTTACGGTGTTCCTTATTCTCCTGCTGCGGTTTCTGGTGATCTTTATCGTTTTCTTCTTTGCTATTTCCATGTTGTACTACTTCGGCCCGGCTATACATTATAACTGGCGTTTCTTTTCAGTCGGGTCGTTTATCGCTACGTTGCTTTGTATGGGTGTTTCTTATGGGTTCTCGTATTACGTAACGAACTTCGCGACCTATAATAAAGTGTATGGCTCCATCGGGGTGCTTATTGCGGTTATGGTGTGGATACAACTTATCACAATGGTGCTGTTGATAGGGTACGAGATCAATGCGGCTATTCACGATGCGATAAGGCAGCAAAGTTTGTGGAATGCGCGGCGGCAGCGTAGGGCGGAGTTGGTGAAAGGCGACGCGTGAAACAGTAATCTTTAATTTTTTTTGATTTTACTTTTTTTAGTTGGGGTAAAGCGTATACCTTTGTACTGTAATATTAATTATTACAGAATGAGTAACGGACGTTTTGCTATTGCGGTGCATATTTTAACCCTTTTGGAGAAAGAAAAGGGCGAAGTCACTACGTCTGAGTTCCTGGCGGGGAGTATCAATATCAACCCCGTGCTGGTCAGGAAAGAGCTTAGCAATTTGCGGAAACAGGGGCTGGTGGAAAGTAAGGAGGGCAAAAGCGGCGGGTTCAGCCTGGCCCGGCCGGCCCGGCAGATATTGCTTTCGGACATTTATGAGGCAGTTCGCCAGTCGCCGATTCTTGGGCAAAGCCGTAATTCACCGAATCCTAATTGTCCCGTAGGGCGACAGATCAACGGGCACCTGGAAGATATTTATGCAGAAGCGGAAGACGCCGTTATCAAACGGCTTGGGAAGACTACGCTTGCGGAGTTTGTAAAGAAGTTCGACTGATATTTTTTTTGACTATAACTGTAATAAAAAATATTACAATTTAATAACTTAACTAAAAAAACGCATATGAACATTGCATTGATCGGAGCCAGCGGATTTGTAGGCTCACACCTTCTCAAAGAAGCCCTTAACCGCGGGCACAAAGTAACAGCCATCGTTCGCGATGCTTCGAAGATCACCACCACGCATCCTAATCTCACGGTGAAGTCTGGAGATGTGCGTGATGAAGATACTGTGGTCGGCCTGGTTAAAGGGCATGACGCGGTGCTTAGCGCTTACAATGCGGGATGGACAAATCCGGATCTTTATAACGAGTTCCTGGCGGGTTCACAAGCCGTTCAGAACGGAGCACGCAAGGCCGGCGTAAAGCGTTATCTCGTAATCGGCGGTGCCGGTAGCCTGGAAGTTGCTCCCGGAGTTCAATTGGTAGATACACCACACTTTCCTGCGGAATATAAAGCGGGTGCTACTTCCGCGCGTGACTATCTGAACATTCTTAAGAAGGAAGATACACTGGACTGGACATTCTTCAGCCCGGCTATTCTGATGCACCCGGGCATTAAGGACGGGCGTACGGGTAAGTTCCGCGTTGGTACGGATCAGCCGGTGTTTGATGCTAAGGGCGAGAGCCGTCTTTCGGTTGAGGATCTTAGCATGGCTGTTATTGATGAGCTGGAGAATAATATGTTTGTGAAGAAGAGATTTACGGCAGGATATTAAATACACAGTGTGAGTGCGGAGTGCGAGAGCGAGGATGTGTGGGTGTGGTTGCCTCGGGGTAAAGACTTTGCAACAGCTGATTAAGCATAAATAGGAAAGAGCAGTCCTCAAGACTGCTCTTTGGTCTAACACTGACCTTCCTAAACAATGTTTAAAGAGAGAGGTCCCTTCCGTGGCCTGAGCTATCCGGATGCGGGTTGGGACCAGGGAGGGTTCGGTGGAGCTTCCCCTGGAACATGGGGCACCGATCTTACTCCCGATCAACTCAGGAACCCCAAAAAATGTCCGAGTTGATTTTGTGTCTCTCCTTAAATCAAGATATCTCTATAGTAAATAGTACGCGCCTTCCTGTGGAACGATCTCTTTCTGTTGCTCGGCGGCTTCGTAGTCATCAAGCATCTCGCGCAGGTCCTGGCCGATGGTTAACGCAATTGCTGTTACCGGTGTGTCCGTAGGTTTGTTCTCGAACGGATCCTGCAGGTGTATCGCCATCTTCTCGATGAGCAGGAATGCGGCGGCCATCGTTATCACAAGCGGGATCTGTATAAACGCGGGATACTCGGTCATGCCGAAGGGCAGCAGGGTCATGAATAGGTACAACGCGAAGTGTATATACAGACTGTACGTTGTGGGGAAAACTGTCTTCTTTATCCGCTCGCACTTGCCCATGGCGTCGCAAAGCTTGGTTATAGTTTGGTTTATCTCCACCTGCTGGTATGTATTGAGCCATTCCTGGTTAAGCGCATGACGAAGGTCACGTGCATGAAGCGACAGTATGGCGTTAGGCACGTTCGTGTGCTTGCGCAAAAACTGGATCTCATCTTCCGGGATAAAGGCGGAGGCATGTTTCAGCGCGCCCTGCCCACGCAGGGATTGGCCCAGGCTGTGTGTCCAAAAGATCTGGCGACGGCCGAAGCGCTCGAGGAACGAATTTATCTGAACCGAGAAATCGGGATCTTTTACAAAGCATTGCATCTGGCGGATGAGCGTGCGGGAGTCGTTTACTATCGAGCCCCACACGATGCGCGCTTCCCACCACCGATCGTATGCCTGGTTGGAGCGAAACGCCAGCAATAGCGATATGATCGTGCCCAATATAGCCGGTACGGTCAGCGGTATGGCTATGTGATGCAGGTTCAGATCCTTGTGAAACAATCCGAATAGTGTAGAGTATATAGTTATGATGACCATCTCGATCCTTATCTTGCCTAATACATAGGGCCAGGGAATTCCTTTCTTCAACAGCATAGCTTTCGTAATGTTTTAATTTCTCAATCTCTCTACCTCTATCTCTTGTATCTGTATGGCTATACGGCCAGTACCGGCAGCCCCAGGTTGCTGATCTCCTGTTCGGCACGCGGGGTTGTTTTGCCATGGACGATCAGGTCTATCTGGTGATTTTCCACAATCTGGCGCAGCGACAGGTGTTCTGTCGGTCGTATCATAGACTGGTGTATGATGTGGAACGGCAGGCTCTCCAGCGCCTCGCCGGGATATTTACCGGCGTCGATGAACAATGCGCGGCGCAAATGCTCCGGCGTGTTCTTCCACTGCGGCAGGAACATTGCCGGGCAATGACTCTTGCGCAATAGCCGGATAAATAGTGTATGCGCAAACTCTGTGCTCTGTTGGAACGACGGAGGTATAACAACTATATCGACGGAGAGCCGCTGCATGATCTGTTTCAATACAGGCTCCGTTATTCCAAAGCGGTGGTGCTCGTTCACGGTGGGGCGCACGCTTTGGTGCTGCTGTACGGTTTGCCAGTCACGCATCAGGGCATCGTGCTTTTCCAGAGCGAGGTGCTCGGGTTTGGTAATGAACAGCAGGTCGGTGATAGAGTCCGGAAGCGGCGAGATGCTGAGCAAGGTGATCTCGCATTCGCCGGCAGTAGCCAGGTTGGCAGCTACTTTCATGGCATCCACGGTATCGCTACCGTATGTTGTAGGAATCAATATATGTTTCATAACCCTGGCTGTTTTTGTTTCTTAATGCAAGTAACGGCCTGGGGTTAAGGGCGGAATTAACGGCGTATTAGAATGTTCTAAAAGTTTTTCTCAGACGATTTTAATGTGTGCTGCCGCCGGAACCGCAACGACACTTTGGTGCCGACCTGCGGTTTGGAATGAATGAGGATTTTACCACCGTGCAAACGAATGATCTTCTCCGTCAGGGGCAGGCCGATGCCATAGCCTTTATATGAAAAAGTGTTGCTGGCGCGAAAGAATGGTTCGAATACGTGTTTTAACTCATTCTCAGGAATGCCGATGCCGGAGTCGGATACGTTGATGTAAATATCTTCATCGGTTGCCGAGAGAGTGGCGAGGACCTCTTTGTTATCTGAGTATTTGATGCTGTTACTCAGAATATTGATCAGCGCCAACTCCATCCATACACGGCTGCAGGCAAGGCGAAAGGCATCCGGCGCATCGGGCACATCCTGTATCATTATGCGCACGAGGTTGCCGGGCATACGTTTATCGATATCGCTTTTGGCTTGCAGTAAGATCTCTTCCAGGCCTACTTCTTCTATGCTTTGCTTTTGTCCATCGTAAGCCACCTGCGAGAGTCGCAGCAGGCTCGCGGTAAGATCGTCGAGCTTGCGGGCTTCCTGCTGGATTACCCGGATGGATGCTTCGTACTCCGCGCTACTGCGGGGTTGTGATAGAATGATCTCGGCTTCACCAAGGATCGAGGTCAGGGGTGTGCGCAGCTCATGCGAGGCATTGCTGATAAAATTGCTTTGGATCTCGAACGCTGTTTCCAGGCGATCCAGCATATCGTTGAATGTCTTGGCCAGTTGTGAGAGCTCGTCTTTGCCATTGCCGGCATCGAGACGGTTATGCAGATTCGAGGCGCTGATGTGGTTTACGCGCCTTGTAATATCCGACACCGGTTTGATCACCTGCCGGGCAAACAAGCGGCCGAGGAAGAATACGACAATGACAGCCAGGACAAAGCCCGCTAATAGCAGGTTCAACAGGTTCTGTATGTAGGTCTGTCCTGTTTCGTCTACAGCGGTGGCCACGACCATAAAATTGCCAGGTCCGTTGGGCGGGATCAACGCTACATAGTAACGGAAGCCTTCATCGTGCTCGGCATAGGCCTGATTAAGTGCTGTCCGGTAAAAGGTGTCGGGCAGAGGAAGCACGGTGTCAGGCTTCCAGGTTCCAGACGCGCGGTCTATCGTTACAAAGTAGTCCTTTTCATCAGGCAGGCGTTGCAGGTGGCGGTTGCGGAGCTCCTGCACCCGGTAACCGTGGGGAGCATGTCGCTCGGCGTAGCTCTCGGCAGCCAGCGAAGCGCGTACACGGAGACGTGTGTAGAAAACGCGACTGGTATTGCGAACGGAGAGGAGGTATGTAAAGACCACGAGCAGCAGCATAAGCGTAGCGGTTGCAAGCACGAAGATGATGGAGATTTTATTCCTGATCTTCATGCCGATTCGTCTTCGCGTAACACATAGCCCATACCTACGACGGTGTGTATAAGCTTGCGATCTGTATTCTTGTCGATCTTACGGCGCAGGTAGTTGATATATACATCTACCACGTTAGTGGTCATGTCGAAATTTACGTCCCATACGTTTTCGAGAATCTCACCGCGTGAGAAAACCCGGCCTTTGTTTTTTACCAGGAACTCGAGAAGCTTGTACTCGGTGGCGGTGAGCGTGATCCGTTCGCCGTTGCGTTTGGCGATCTTGCTGTGTGTGTCTACTTCCAGGTCGGCAAGAGATAGGATGCCGCCGGGTTTGATAGGGCTTGTGTCGTTCGTGCGCCGTGTAACGGCGGTCATACGGGCCAGCAGCTCCGCGAACTTGAACGGCTTTACGAGGTAGTCGTCGGCGCCGTTCTCGAGGCCGCTTACTACGTTCTCGGTAGTGCCAAGCGCGGTAAGCATGATAATGGGTAGCTTTATTTTCAGCGCCCGCACCTGGCGGCAAAGCTCTATGCCGTTCATGCCGGGCAGCATGATGTCGAACAGTGCGAGATCCGGCAGGTCGCTCTTTATCATTTGTAAAGCGGTAATGCCATCCATTGCCACGGATACTTCATGCCCTGCCTCCATCAATCCACGACGGATAAAGGACACTACGTTTGGCTCATCTTCTACTACCAGGACTTTCATCGGCTACCGTTTACTGTTTTTTGCGGAGTTGTTAACACCGGCAGGTTTGTAAAATTAAAATAATCCGCCAATAATGCCGTATTTGTGTTGAGCGTCAGTAAACCTGGCCACACCGGACTTTTAAAATTAATCATTCAATAACAGACATTGCTTCATCGGCGGCGGGCATATTTTCATTTTTGACGGTTCGTTTATCTCTGTAATACGTATATGAAAAAGTTAAGTTTGATTGTTGTCCTGGTCGCCACCGTGTGTATGTCATCGTATGCCCAGCGTAAGGCGGTTTTTATTATCGTCGATGGTATTCCCGCGGATGTGGTCGAAAAACTCGAGATGCCCGTGCTGGATGAGATCGCCAAAGCCGGTGGTTTCACACACGCTTACCTCGGCGGTGCCAGGGATGGCTATAGCGAGTCGCCCACCATTTCGGCTGTGGGGTATAATCACGTTCTAACCGGTGTATGGTCACACAAACACAATGTTTGGGATAACGACATCGCCGCACCCAACTATAACTACTGGAACATCTTTCGCATCGTTAAAACCGTCAGCCCCGAACGCAAAACTGCGGTGTTCTCGTCGTGGACAGACAACCGCACCAAGCTTGTAGGTGAAAGCCTGCCCGCAGCCGGAAGAATCAAGCTCGACTATTCGTACGATGGGCTGGAGCTCGACACCGTACATTATCCGCACACACGCGATCGTAAGTTTATGCTGGCCATAGACGAGAAGGTCTCTACTGAAGCGGCCCGTTATATTCAGGTCAATGGCCCTGATCTTTCCTGGGTTTATCTCGAATTTACTGACGACATGGGCCACATGTATGGCGACAGCCCCGAGTTCTATGACGCTGTAACAAAAGCCGATGCCCAGGTAGGTAAAATATGGAAAGCTATTCAGGCCCGTAAGCAACAGTATGGCGAAGACTGGATGATTGTAGTAACCACCGACCATGGGCGTGACGCTCAGACCGGTAAACACCATGGCGGACAGTCGGACCGGGAGCGCACTACGTGGATCGCTACCAATGCACAGCCATTGAATGCCCACTTTAAAGAAACGCCTGCAACCGTAGATATTGCGCCTTCTATATTATCGTTTATGAATATCAAAGCTCCGGAATCCGTCGTGCATGAACTGGATGGTGTATCGTTTGTAAATAATGTTTCCATAAGTACCCTCCAGGCCACACGCTTCGGTAATACCGTCGATCTGTCGTGGACAGCCCTGGATAAGACGGGAGAGGCAGAGGTGTTTATCGCTACCACCAATGCTTTCGCGACCGGAGGAATAGATAATTATAAAACAATAGGGAAAGTGCCGGTTGAAAAGGGATCTTATACAATTACCTTGCCCTCGCCGGCGAATGGAGATATCTACAAGATCGTGGTAAAAGCCCCCGCCAATACGGCTACTGTTTGGGTTACCCGGCCTGGGTACAAACCGGAAGGCAGACCGGTGAAGAAATAATCCGATACAATAATAAGCTTATACAAAACGAGCCGGCCTGATGAAGGGCCGGCTCGTTTTTTTTTTCAAGTATAGTAGCGTCTATTTTTCCGGGCAATTCACCCTGCGCACGGACTCGTTATAGGGGGCAGCGTCGGCATTTTTGAGTATCCATACGCCGTTGTGCTCTTCGAGTTCGCCGTTCTTGATGCGCAAGGTGTCGCCGTCTATTTTGAAGAGCTTTTCTTCTTTGGCGGTCTGGCCTTCGGCAGAGTACGTATAGATGGCTTTAACGGCGTTTTCGTCTATAGTGCCGGCCAGTGTGCCGGTCATTTTGTCTTTTTCGGCGGGGAGCCAGTTCATCTCACCGGTAACGCTGTCGCCCTTAACTTCCAGGTGTATGTAAAGCGAATCGGTTACAGCGTCCATGTTACGACTTACCCGCGCGTAGCAATAGGTATGCGTGGCAATGGTTTCAGCAGGCATGTTTTCGGTGGTGGTTTCGGGCTGCTGTTTTTTCTGACAGGATATGAGTGCAGCAAAGGTCAGTAGGGCAGAGAGTCTGGCGATGTTCATAATGGTTCTTAGGGGAGGTGGTTTTGTGGAATCAAAAGTATTAAAAATCGATAACGTACTGAAACTCTGTGGGGCGACAGCTTACATTAATGCCGGTTTTATTACGGCAATGCGGTCTACTCCTTTTGGTCAGGAGATTGTGTGCGACTTTGCAGAACTGGCTGTTTTTGGCGCATAAAACGGCGGATGGCCGGACGTATATCCACCAAGTTGCGACTATTTCTTACATCGCTCCCGTCATTATCGGATTGTGGCACCAGTGGGGTTTGGTGTATTTTGCGGGGTTTTTAAGGCTTTAACTATCTGTCTATGATGAGACTTTACGCAATCGTTTTATTTGTGTTCGTGTGTTTTGGGGCTGTGGGGCAGGATCTGGTGATCAAGGCTTTTCGTGGGCCAATTACTTTTCCTGCTAATGAAGAGTTGACCGATACGATCGTTGTAGCAAATGAAGGAATTGTCGCATGTTATGCGACGGTCGGTATGTATTTGTCAAAGGATGATAAGCTTGATTTGAATGACCCGAATGTGTCGACTGCCTCAGTCGAGGTTTTGGGGGCGGGGAAATCAATGGCCTTTCCAATGAACAAATTTGGTCTGAACAGTTACGGAAGTGCTGTGGAGCCGGGTGTTTATACCATGTTCGTTGTTGTCGACAAAGCTAACTATGTGAATGAAACTAATGAAGATAATAATCAATATGTTATTCCCAACTTTACCGTTCTGGAATCTCAGACCGATATGATCTGCTCATTCACAACTAATAAGTCTGCCTATGCGCAGAATGATCAGGTGCCGGTTTCCTTTACGATGAAGAATCTGAATACTTCATCGAATCTGGGTGGGTACATGTGGATTACGTTTTATCTGAGTACGGATCAGGTTTTGAGTAATGACGACGTTGTGCTGAATGCTTTTTCCCGGGATTTTTTCGGCCCGGATGTCGTTGCTGGTGTAGGAAATGTTTCGTTGCCGGCTACTGGTGTTGGTAAATACTACATAATCGGAAGGGTTAATGACTTAAAATCGGATCCTTACAATCAGCTTGAAGAAACGGACATGTCCAACAATACGTATGTTGTTGGTATCGATATCGTCTCGAGTGATATCGATCTCGAGATTACAAAAATCGACAAAGCGACATATTCCACAAATCCATATGAGGGCGATGATTTTGACCTAACCTTTAAAATTCGTAACAATGGAACGACAGGTGTTACGGGTTATAGTGTAAAGGCTTATCTGTCTAAAACTCCAGTTTTAACTAGTGAGGCTTTTGAGGGAAAGGTTTCCTTCGCAAATTTTATTCTACTTGCTGCCGGGGATAGCGATACTTTTGACGGAACAGTTTACAGCATGGGAGCGGTGAAAAGCGGTAGCTACTATCTTTTCCTGGAAGTTAATAGCGTCGATTCAGATAAAGTGATCGATGAAAATAATCGTGATAATAATATTTTTAAGTATCCGGTTATGCTTGTTGTGCCCGATCGGGGTGTCCCCAAAGCAAAGTTACAAAGTGCTTCCTTTCGGGAAAAATATACCGACCAGGACAAGGAGTTGATTTTAAATGTGGATTACCGTAATACAGGTACATCTGCCAGTGTACATATATATAATACGATAACAATTACCGATAACAAAAATAAAATTGTCTATTCTGGTCTGGGTTATGGCGAGCTTGACGTTATTAGCGGGACCAGTAATACCATTCCCTTCAAGATATCTCTTGATGCTCCTTTAGAGATTGGGCAATATAATGTTGAGATAATGTGTGGAAGTACTGAGTGTGCGGAAGTAAATACGTATTCGCTCACGCTTACAATTGTTCCTGAGCCCTTTGTGCTGTCTGGTAGGGTAGTAGGGGAGACTGGAGCGGTTCTTACTAAAGGAAAGTTATTCCTGTACCAAAAGGATGAAAATAATGTAGTTAAGTTTACTCAGAGCGTTACTCCGGGGTCCTCGGGAGCTTTCAGCTTTTCATTGGATAATCTGTCCTATACACTTTACTTTATTCCGGACGCTGTGGCTTACCCGGATTATGTTCCTACAGTACTTGGAAAGACTATAACCCTTAACGATAATTCATTTATTACACTGACGCAAAACACATCAGTTAATATGGAGGTATTGAAACTTGCCTCCTGGCCTACTGGAAGCCGTGTGATACGTGGTAATGTGGTGGCAGGTGGCGAGGGATCGCGCATAGACATTGGGCGTACCGAGGCGTCTGGTGTAGCCAAGGTTCCGGTGGTTTTGCTGTCGGAAACCGGAGTTCCCATTAGGCTCACATATACCGATAATGATGGTAATTATATATTTGAAAATCTTCCTGCTGGTAATTATGAGATGTTTGTCTGTGTGGCGCTGGATAATGCCATTGCCATGCAGGAGCCGGTGACTGTAGATGCTACCCGAACGAGTGTTACAGTGCAGCTTAGCTTGTCACAAGGTGGTGCGGCCGCGATAGAGGCTGAACCTTTTTACCGAGCACAGGCGATTACCTTTGCGGTTTTTGAGAAGATGCACTATGGAGATGCCTCTTTTAGCGTCGATGCCACAACAGACTCTGGCCTGCCGCTTACATTCCTCAGCTCGAATGCTGCTGTAGCTACCGTGGAAAATGGAAACGTAATTATTCATAGCGCTGGTACAGCCGATATCACAGCCTCACAAAGTGGTGATGGTGATTTTGAGGCAGCGGCTTCTGTAACGCGCACGCTTGTTGTAGAGAACGTTATGGGGGTTGAGCCTGTCGGAAGTTCCATCAGGTTGTTTCCTAACCCGACTACCGGTATTCTAACAATAGAAGGTGTTACTGCTGACGATACGGTCTCTGTTACCGACGCTTTGGGTAAGCAAATCACAACGGCCACCCGGAGCGGTGATAATCTTGACCTGCGGGCACTTCCAGCGGGAATATATCTGCTCAGCTTGAAGCATGGTTCGGGTGTAAAAGTGTTTCGTGTAGTAAAAGAATAATTGTTTAGACTTGAGGTGATAAGCTTACTGTATATGAGAAGATTTTACGCGATTGTTTTATTTCTTTTTGTGCGCTCTGTAGCTGCAGGCCAGGATTTGATTATTAAGAGTGTACAGAGTCCAACAACGTTTTATATGGGTGAAGAGTTTACGAGCACGGCTGTTGTTGCCAACACCGGGATTGTAGCTACAGGTGAGTCCAGACCTGTTGATGTCTATGCCTATTTGTCGAAAGATGATCAGTTAGGCTATGGTGATTTGGAGGTGGCTTTAGTAACGATTTACAATCTTCAGCCGGGCGCTTCTCAGGAAGTTTCATTCGATAAATTCGGAATGACCAATTATTCTAGCTTCGTTTTTGATCCAGGTGTATACAACCTGATTGTTGCAGTCGATCGTGCAAATAGCATTAACGAGACCGATGAAGATAATAATCTGTATGTAATGCCGAATGTCACAATTCTGGATGCGCGGAGCGACTTTGTCTGTTCGTTCACGGTCGATAAATCAGCTTACCCGCAAGGCGAAAAGGCCACAATTTCCTATACGATAACCAATCAAAATGTGTCGGCAAACGTGGGCGGGCTTGTGGATATCGTGTTTTATCTCAGCAACGACAATGTTTTTAGCAAAAATGATGTCTACTTGGGTGAGTATTCTAACGACTTTACCGGCCCTGATATTGGTAGCGGCGTTGTCGAAGTGGTATTGCAGTCTGCCGCCCTGGGCAAGTATTATATAATAGGAAAGGCTAACGCTGAAAGATCTCTTAAAGAGACAAATCCCTCGAATAATACCTGCGTGGTCGCCGTCGATATTTTAAAGCCCGACATAGATCTGGAAATTACGGATATCGCATCGGCGAATTATCATAGTAGCGCATATAGCAGTATTCTTAATGTGAGCTTTACTCTTCGTAATAACGGTACGACAGGTGTTTCTGGTTTTGGTGTAAAGGCGTATCTGTGCGAATCTCCGGATATAAGCTCCGCGGTGGCATATTATGCAGTGAAATTCCCGGGTCGTTATATTTCAGGCGACGAAAGCATAACGATAGACGGAACGGTTGGATATTGGGAAGGAAAGATTACCGTAGACAAGAGCTATTACCTTATCCTCGAGGTTAATAGTAGCGATTCGTATAAAGTCATCGATGAGACAAATACCAGCAACAATACCTTTCTTTACGCAGATGAAATTTATGTTGCAGATCCAGGCGTTCCTGGTGTGAAGCTAACAGGTGCATCTTTTGCAGAAGCGTACACCAATGCAGACACGCAGTTGAATATGGATGTTACGTTTTTAAATACCGGTACTTCCGACTATATTCAGAGCTCCTATAATGTAATCATTACCGATAGCAATGACGAGCCGGTTTATAGCAATTACAGCAATCCTTTCTATGTTTATGCCGCTCCAGGCAACAGTGCTACGCAGAGTTTGCCATTGATTCTGAGCAAGCCGCTGGCCGTCGGTGAATACAAAGTAAAACTGGTCTGTGTCGGTTCCGAATGTAATGGTACGCCTCCGGTTCAGGTGGCGCTTACTATTAGGCCCTCGACTTATATATTGTCGGGAAAAGTAGCAGGAGATAATGGTGTGCCGCTAACCGAGGGTAATCTCTATCTGTATCAAAAAGATGATAATAATGATGTAAAGCTCGTTCGAAGTATCGCACTCGAAGGGCAGGGTACATTCAGTTTTCCCGTGGCCGGGCAGTTATATACTCTTTATTTTATACCTGATCAGGCAACGTACCCGGATTATGTGCCTACCGTATTCGGCCGGACGCTTAGAGTAGACCAGAACTCTTTTATTGCGATGACAGAATCCCGGGTCGTAACTCTCGATATGCTCAGACTCGCTGTGTGGCCAGCTGGAAATCGCGTTATACGTGGTGTCATAACCATTGAAGGTTTCGGTTCGCAGGTAAATGCAGGTCGTGTTGAGGCGGTTAGTGTAGCAAATATCCCTGTGCTGCTATTGTCTGATGAGGGACTTCCGGTCCGTCTTACGTATACCGACGATCTAGGAAATTATATGTTCGATAAGCTTCCGGCGGGAAATTATCAGCTGTTTGCTTTTATGGCGCCAGATGATGATGTGACCATGCTGGAGCCGGTATTTGTAGATGCCACTCAAACGAGTATCACCGTTCAGCTAAATATTTTAGCTGGTGGCGATGCGACAGTAGAGGCGGAGTCTTTTTATCGCCCGCAGACTATTGCCTTCGCAGCTTTTGAAGACAAGCGATATGGCGACGCTCCTTTCAGTATCGATGCCACAATAGACTCCGGACTCCCACTTACATTCACCAGCTCGAATGCTGTTGTAGCTACCGTGGAAAATGGAAATATAATGATTCACAGCGCCGGCACAGCCGACATCACAGCCTCACAAAATGGCGACGGCGACTTTGCGGCGGCGGCTTCTGTAACACGCACGCTCGTTGTAGCGAACGTTACGGGTATTGAGCCCATTGGTAATTCTATCAGACTATACCCCAATCCCACTGCCGGCCTGCTCACGATAGAGGGTTCAGCTGCTTCTGATGCAATCTCCATTACGGACGTGCTCGGTAAACAGATTACAACGGTTACCCGTAGCGGCGATGGCCTCGACCTGAGCGCGCTTCCTTCGGGAATATATCTCCTTACTTTGCAGTACGGGTCTGGTGTAAAGGTGTTTCGTATTGTAAAGGAATGATTTGAAAGATATCCGCTAAACGAGGGCCACTTGAAAGAGTGGCCCTCGTTTTTTTTATGCTTTTAACTGCTGACAGACTGTTGTCACTGGAGGGTTGTTATTTTGAAACAACTGATTTGATCGTAACTTTAGAATAATGACTCCATCAATGATAGCCCGGCACAGGGCCGGTATACAGCAGATTACTTCGCCACGTTTTAAAAAGGTTGAGGATGTGGTGGGCTCGCTCGGGGCTATGCAGGCGCAGGACTTTGCCGGCGCCAAGTGGTCTATTGGCTTGCGCCTGCCCGGGACTACAGAGGCAGACATAGAGCGGGCTATAGAGGAACGGGCGATAATTCGCACCTGGGCACTGCGTGGTACACTTCATTTTGTGGCAGCGCGTGATATTCATTGGATACTCACGCTGATCGCACCACGTCTGCATGCTAACCAGGTTGCTCCCTTTCGTAAGGTTTCGCTTACGGATTCGGCGCTCCATAAGAGCCAGGACATCATGCGCCGGGTATTGCAGGGAGGAAATACGATCACACGAAAAGCGTTGCTGCAAGAGATTCAAGATGGCGGTGTATCGGTTGAAGATATACGGGCTAACTTTATACTGCTGCGAGCGGCTGTCGATGGTGTGATCTGCTCGGGCCCGCGGCAGGGCAAGGAATATACGTTTGTTTTGCTAGATGAATGGGTGAAGCCACCAGCTCCGATTACGCGTGAAGAAGCGCTGGCAAACCTGGCAAAGTGTTATTTCAAAGGACACGGACCGGCCACGTTGCAGGACTATATATGGTGGTCAGGGTTATCTCGGGCAGAGGCACAGCAGGGCATGGATCTTGCTTCGAGAAGCCTTTCGTCAGTAGAGGTGGATGATCAGAAATACTTTATGGGACGTAATAAGACAGAGCTTCATAAAGACACGCAGGTTCACATGTTGCCAGGCTTTGACGAGCTGTTGTTGGGATATACTGATCGCAGCGCTTCACTGGCCCCGGTCTTTGCAAAGCGCGTGGCGGCTAATAAGAATGGATTATTCGCCGCGACACTGGTGAGTGATGGCGAAGTTATCGGTTTATGGAAACGTACTCTTGTCAAAGACAAGGTGATGATAGCAGTAGAGCCTTTAAAACCATTCAGCAAAGCCCAACACAGAGCCATTACCCAGGCTGTTAAACGCTATGGCAGCTTCCTGGGTATGGCACCCGTGCTAGAGGAATCAGTGTGAGTGCCCCGATAGCTATCGGGGAGAGCGATAATTTAAAAATTCATGATCCGCCTAGCAGCACTACATGTGCTGCACTTCCGTGGTGTTAAGAACGGAGCGGCGGGATCTGTATCGGTGGTGGGATTCGAACTAACCTGCCATGGCAAGCCCACGCGTACCTGTATGTATATACAGGTTCTCTTAACCTCTTGAGTACACC
>Ga0247762_1000100_pt1 | contig 36418 bp, 24 predicted proteins | sample UWRJL081202R4_FD_181016 | JGI IMG/M metagenome (GOLD analysis project Ga0247762, IMG submission 181016) | Plant litter microbial communities from Arlington Agricultural Research Station in Wisconsin, United States - UWRJ-L081-202R-4 | ecosystem: Environmental > Terrestrial > Plant litter >...
CAGCACAATCGTAAACGGATCTTTCTCGATATCGATTACCAGGTTTATCTGCTGGCGGTTCAGCTCGCGGCTCATCAGGTCTTTGAGGTTGCCGAACACCGTGGTTATATCGACCGGCTCCGGCGAAGGCTTCGGTACTTTGGAAAGCGTGCGGTAGTTCTCTACAAAATCCATCAGCCCTTCCGTGCGCTTATGAATGGTCTTCAGCGAGAAACGTATATCGCTCACCGTCTCTTCATCCAGGTCGGCCAGTGCTTTCTGGTTGCCGCTGCGGTCGGACAGCATACTTTGCATCGTTTCCGTAAGCGACGAGATCGGCGTTACCGAGTTCATGATCTCGTGCGTCAGGATCCGGATCAGCTTATGCCATGCCTCGATCTCCTTCTGCTCGATCTCGTTGTTGATGTCTTGCAGTGTAATGATCTTATGCGGCCTGTCCAGCAGAATGAGCGTGCTTACATCTACAGACAGGATACGCGTGGTGTTGTTTATTTTGAACTCGATCAGCTTGCGGCCGTGGGAGCCGAGTTGCTCGAGTTGTTCCGTCAGCCCGGGGTTCAGCTGGCGGATGAGCTTCCAGCTTTTCAGACCGTTGATGTTCAGGAGTTGCTCCGCCGTGGGATTGATCAGCGCCAGGTTGTCACCCTCCAGCGAAATAATGCCTATGTGTATTTGCCGCACCAGTGTTTGCAGCAGGTGGTATTGCGCTTCCTTTTCGATCTTCACGATCTTATACGCTTCGATGATCTCGGTAAAGCTCTCCTGCAGCTCGCGGAAAGATTTACCCATCGTTTCTTTTTTAAACGTGATGGAAAAGTCCGAATGGCGTATAGCCAGGAACAGGCGTGTCAGCTCGCGGTTGGTGTGATTCACAAAATGTATCAGCTCGGTGATCTGACCGATCAGCACGATCACGAGTATAACCTGGTTGAAGAACAACCGCATATCGCCGAAGATCCAGCTTATCAGCAGCGCATTGGCCACGATCAGCGCGATGCGCAATACGATCTGTATCGAAAAACGTTTTACAATCATAGCTGGTTTATATACCGTGTTTCTTCATACGCCGGTAGAGGGCCGTTCGTGTCATACCGAGAGTTTTGGCGGTCGTGCTGACATTGCCTTCGTGATCGCTCAGGCTCTGGAGAATAAACTGCTTCTCCATTTCGTCCAGCGTAACGGGCGTAGTGTCTTTGCGTACTACGTTGGTGGCGCCGCTCACCAGCAGCTCGGCCGATTCTATGGTCTTGCCTTCGTTCAGGATCACCGCGCGTTCCACGGCGTGCTGCAGCTCGCGGATGTTACCCGGCCAGTGATACTTCTTCAGCCTGGGCAAAATGCTTTTATCGAGCTTCATGCCGGGGCGTTTGTATTTCTGTCCATAACGTTGCAGGAAGTGATCGATCAGTAAAGGAATATCGTCGGTCCGCTCGCGCAGGGAGGGCACGCGAACCTCTACGGTGTTGATGCGGTATAGCAGATCCTGCCTGAACTTTTTCTCGTACACCATCTCGTTCAGCGGCATATTGGTAGCGCAGATCAGGCGAAAGTCCACGGGAGTCTCTTTGCTGGAGCCTACACGCTGCACCTTGCGATGCTGCAATACAGTAAGCAGCTTGGCTTGCAGTGGGAGAGAGAGGTTGCCGATCTCATCCAGGAATATGGTACCACCCGAGGCCAGCTCGAAGCGACCGGGCTTGTCTTGCTTGGCGTCGGTAAAGGCGCCTTTCACATGGCCGAACAGCTCGCTTTCAAAAAGCGTTTCCGTAATCGCCCCGAGATCTACGCTGATGAATACCTTGTTGTTGCGTTGCGATTTGCGATGTATAGCCCGCGCCACAAGCTCTTTGCCCGTGCCGTTCTCGCCTAAGATCAGCACGTCGGCGTCGGTAATGGAGATACGATCCAATAGCTCGTGCACGCGTTGTACAGCGGGCGACTGGCCGATAAAGTCAGTATACGAAGCATCGATATCCTCGCTGAGCGTTTCCTGTGTCTGTTTAAGCTTCTCGACTTCTTTTTTAGAGGCGCGCAATTGTTGTGCGGCAAGTATGGTGGCCAGCAGCTTCTGGTTCTTCCAGGGCTTCAGCACAAAGTCGGTAGCGCCGTTCTTCATCGCTTTTACCGCCAGGTCCACTTCGCCATACGCGGTGATGAGTATTACAACAGCTTGCGGGTCTATACGCAGGATCTGGTTCAGCCAGTGAAAACCTTCCTCGCCGTCGTTCACGCCCTTGCGGAAGTTCATATCGAGCAGAATAACGTCGAACTCCTGTGTTTTCAGCAGCTCGGGTATACGAACGGGATCTTCTTCAATAACGACAGCGGCAAATTCCTGTTTGAGGAACATGCGAGCAGTCTCCAAAACGTCACGGTCATCGTCTATAATCAGCAGGCGGGCAGGGTTCATAAGAATAGGTATACAGAGGCCAAGGTATCTAAAAATGTATCAAATGCAAACATTACAGTGTATCGCATCCGATACACTTTCTGACGCGCTAAATAGGTTTGTTGTTTGTAATTGTCTGTTTTTCAATTGTTTGAATAATTGGCATCGCGTTTGGAAAGGGTATTTGTAAATTTTAAACCGGCATGATCAAGAATTATCTCATCATCACCCTGCGTAACTTCCTCCGGAACCGGAATTATACGCTGATAAACATGCTGGGGCTGAGTATCGGCATCACCTCGTGTATTATCATATTCCTGATCATCAGGTATGAAATTGGGTTCGACAGGTTTCATTCAAAACACGAAAGCATCTACCGCATCGTTCAGAACACCCGCGATGGACAGGGAGAAAGTTTTGGCGCTCCTACGCCTTATCCATTGGTGAGGGCTTTTCGCAATGATTTTTTGGATGTGCCGCTGGTTACGCAGATGCACTATGAAGAAGAAGTAGTGGTGAAAATAGACGACACCAAAGAAAAGGTAACCAAAGTCCTTTTTGCAGACTCGCTGTTCTTCGACGTGTTCGATTTCAATGTGTTGTCGGGTAACCCGCACGTGGAACTGGGGCAGCCGGGTAAAGTATTCGTAACAGAATCGTTCGCCCGGAAATTTTTGAAAGGCAACGATCACGGAATGCTGAAGATTAATAATCGTCTCGATCTGGATGTTGCCGGGATCATACAGGATCCGCCGGCCAACTCGCACATACAGTTTTCCATGATTATTTCTTATCCTTCGTTTACCGGCGATTTTATTGCGGGCATGCCGCTGGATGAATGGGGTCTTACCGCAAATGGGTTTGCTTACATGGTATTGCCGGAGGGTAATAACGCGGAGGCCATGGAGAAACGGCTGTCGGCGTTCAAGGATAAGTATATGGACAAAGAGTCCGCCAGTCGCAAGAGCTTTTTGCTCCAGCCGCTTCGTGAAATACACTTCAATAAAATCTATACCGAAAACGCAGGAGGTGCCGCGAATGTGGAAGTCTCCGAGCTTTGGGCTATGGGCGTGCTGGGATTGTTTATCCTGGCCATAGCCTGTATCAATTTTATAAACCTGGCTACGGCGCTGGCTATACGCAAATCCAAAGAGGTTGGTATCCGCAAAACACTCGGCGCAAAACGTACCCAGCTTACGTTCTACTTTCTTACCGAAACACTTTTGCTGACACTGTTCTCGACGCTGATCTCGCTGTGTGCATCCGAGTGGTTGCTGTCGTGGATCAATAGCTTTTTAGGTAAGGATGTAGCGATGAATCTTTTTCATAACCCGGCCCTGCTGATATTCCTGGTCGCCCTGATCGTGTTTGTATCCTTGCTGTCGGGTTTCTATCCGGCTATTATACTATCCGGTTTCAGCCCGATAGCGGTATTGAAAAATAAGATCACGGCACAAGGTACCTCCGGCGCTGCCGTGCGTAAAACACTGGTGGTGTTTCAATTCCTGATTGCCCAGATATTGATAATCGGCACCATCGTGATCTCGCAGCAGATGGATTTTTTCAGAAGTAAATCACTGGGTTTTACACGCAACGCGATCATCAATATACCGATACCGGTTCCACAAAAGGAAACGATCGAAAGCCTTCGCACACGCCTGGAAGGAATACCCGGTGTAGGTAAGATATCATTCTCCGTAGGTGCCCCTACATCCAATAACAACTTTGGATCAAACTATGCCCTGGCCGACAAGGATCTGAGCACCGATGGCTTTAGCGCGAGTTTTAAAACGGTAGACCGCCATTACCTGGATACCTACGGCATTACCCTGAAGGCAGGCCGGTGGTTTACAGAAGCTGATGAAAAGCTGGTAGAAGAGCCGTTACCGATCAAGGAGCGTAAATTCTCTTATATCCTTTCCGAAGCCGCCGCAAAACAGCTGGGCTTCAACGACCCCGCCGATGCCATCGGGAAAATGGTTGTATCCGGTGTATACGGTATAAAGGCAGAGGTAATCGGTATCGTCAGCGACTTCCACGCGGCATCGCTGCATGAAACCATCAAGCCTGTTGTGTTGATGAACCTCCCGTCATTTTACTATGATTGCGGCATACAGGTAAGCGGCGACAACTTCAATGAAACAATAAAGGGCATCGAGAAAAACTGGTCGGACCTGTTCCCCGAGTACTTTTTTGAGTATGAGTTCCTCGACGACCACCTCGCCAGCCTGTATCAGCAGGATGAGCGTACATTTACATTGTTCAGGATCTTTGCCGGCATGTCTATCTTTATCGGCTGCCTGGGATTATACGGACTGATATCCTTTATAGCCACCCAGAAGCTCAAGGAAGTCGGCATCCGCAAAGTGCTCGGCGCATCCACAGGCTCCATCATGGTAATGTTCTCGAAAGAGTTTGTAAAACTTATCGTGATCGCGTTCGTGATCGCCGCCCCGCTGGCCTGGTACTTCATGAACAGCTGGCTGCAGGGCTTCGCCTATCGCATCTCCATACATTGGTCTGCCTTCATAATCGGTATAGCCTCTACGATGATCATAGCGCTGGCCACCGTAAGCTATCGCTCCATACGCGCAGCATCATCGAACCCCGCTGAAACATTGCGTTCTGAATAATTAAAAAAAACTGACTCGACCTAACCTCCAGATATTATGTTCCAGAACTATCTAAAAACCGCCATCCGCAGCATACTCCGCGAGCGTTACTATGCCCTTCTCAAGATCATGGGCCTGGCGCTCGGCATCGGCACAAGCCTCGTGCTGCTGTTGTATATCTCGCACCAGTTCAGCTACGACAAGCATCACCCCAACGCCGATCGTACATACCGCATCAACCAAACTAATATCTGGGATCCCGCGGGTGGCCAGTTCAGCTCTACCGGCGTGGCAGTAGCCGGCGAGTTGGCGCACGACTATCCTGAGTTCGAAGCCGTAACCCGTATCAATACACCCGGCCCGGCCATCATACGCTATGTACATAGCAACGGCGAAGTAGACGCTATCAACGAAAGCAGCATACTGGCCGCTGACTCGAACTTCTTTTCGTTCTTCTCCTTCCCGCTCACGGAAGGCGACGCCACAACCGCCCTGAACGGCGAGAATAAAGTGGTAATCTCCGACAAAGTTGCTAAACGCCTCTTCGGCGATGAGCCCGCGCTCGGCAAAACGATACTCTGGGGCGACAAACGTGTAGCCCTCGAGATAACCGGCGTAACCGCCGACCAGCCCTCTAACTCACACTTTACATTCGATTACCTGTTGTCCATGTATACCAATCCCAACATCCGCCAGTACGAGTGGAGCTGGATCTGGACACAGGTAGTGACTTACGTACGCCTCAAACCCGGTACCGATGTTGAAGCATTGGCCGCCAAGTTGAAGACCGCTCCTGATCGTTACGCCCCCGCTACCTTCCAAAGAGTTCAGATGAACTACGAGGAGTTCAAGAAGGAGAGAGGCGCATGGGAGTTATATATCCAGCCGCTTACAGAAGTGCATTTATACTCCGGCCGCATGGGCAACCGCCTCGGTGCTTCCGGCGATATCCGGTATGTATACGTGTTCGAAGTAATCGCCGTGTTCATACTGCTCATAGCCGTAATCAACTTTGTAAACCTGTCTACAGCACGCGCCATCAAACGCGCCAAGGAAGTAGGGGTGAAGAAAACGCTGGGCCTTATGCGCAGCTCGCTGGTAACACAGTTCCAGGTAGAGCACATCACGGTAACATTTGCCGCCATGCTGCTGGGCCTCGGCTTTATGGAGCTGCTCCGACTCATGTTCCAGCCCATTGCCGGTATCACGATACCGCTTACGGTTTGGAGCCCTATAGTATATGTCCTGATCATCATCCTGCTGCCGGTAGCGATAGGCTTCCTGGCGGGCTTATATCCTTCGTTTTACCTCACATCGTTCCGCCCTGCCGAAGTGCTGAAAGGAAAAGTTACATCAGGCACGCGTAATGCGCGTCTGCGTAATGTACTGGTGGTATTCCAGTTCGCCATCTCTATCGCGCTGATGGCCGCTACCTTCATCGTATTCCAGCAGCTCCGGTTCTTCCAGTCGCAAAACCTGGGCTTCGATAAAGACAACGTCCTTATCCTGAACAATGCCGATAAGCTTGGCGATCAGCTGAAGTCGTTCCGCGACGAGGTATCCACCTATCCCGGAGTTCGCGATGCCGCATTGTCGATGGACGTACGCAACAGCCTCGAAGACCTCTTCATGCGCGAAGGCAACGAAATGAAGCTGCCCATAACACAGCTGAAGATAGACGAGCACTTCTTCAAAACCTTCGGCCTCCAGCTCTCCGCCGGCCGCGCCTACGAAGAAGATCGCCCGTCCGACAAGAACGCCGTGATCCTTAACGAGACCGCCGTAAAACTCTATGGCTGGACGCCCGAAGAAGCGCTCGGCAAACACATCATCTACCTCGGCGACGACGTAGGCCAGCAGGAGATCATCGGTGTCGTAAAAGACTTCAACTTCCAGTCGCTGCGTCAGAATATCCGTCCGTTCATATTCTTCAACATCAACTCGAACATGTGGGGATCCAGCCGTACCGTAGTGATCAAAGTAAATACGCCCGATCCATCAGACCTTATCCACAAGCTCGAGCAGCGCTGGAATCAGCTTACCGACGCCGTACCCTTCGAATACGCCTTCTATAACGACGAGATCCAGACCCGCTACCAGGAAGAAGAGCGCCTCGGCTCCCTGTTCTCCATCTTCACCGGCCTGTCTATAACCATCGCCGTAATCGGCCTCATCGGCCTTGCCGCCTACTCCGCCGAGCAGCGCCGCAAAGAGATCGGCGTACGCAAAGTATTCGGCGCATCCCTCACCAGCATCTACATTATGATGAACGCACACTACGTAAAGCTCATGGTCGTAGCCCTCATCATCGCCACACCCCTCACCTGGTGGGTAATGCAGCAATGGCTCGACACATACTCCTACAAAGTAACCATCGCCCCCTGGATCTTCATACTAGCCGGCCTCGCCGAACTGGTACTGGCGCTGGCCTGTGTGGGTTACCTGGCCCTGAGAGCGGCGTCGGTGAATCCGTCGCATGTCCTCAAGGAAGAATAGCCCTTCAATACTCTTCGCTCTCACACTCACACTCGCACTGCCCTGCTAAAGAGGGGATCCATATAAAAAAAGGAATCCCTCTCTTCCAGAGGCTTACACCCCACGGCAGTCAGAGACTGCATACATTTTAGGCACCACCGAGATTCTCGGGGCACGCAAGTCTCCGCCGCCCGCCTGGCTAACGCTCAAGACTTGCGCCAGCACGAGCCCAAGCCCTTACACAAGGGATAACACTTGGAGGATCGCTAGCAAATCATGTAGAGCTGAAATTGCTGTGTGAGTTTTGTGAGGTGGGAGTGGAGGCAACTGGCGTTGAGGTTCAGTCACAGACTGAAACATGGTGGGCACAAGTTGCAAACTTGCGCCAAATCCTGGCAAAACGAGAAGCATTCACATATAGTAATGAAATACTCCTCCTAAGCATGGCAGCGTGAGCGTGAGTGTGAGAGCGAAGAAAAAGAAGTCAGTTTATAAAACGTAAACAGGGAAATTATGATCCGCAGTTACTTAAAAATAGCCTGGCGCAACCTCACCAAGAACTTCACCTACTCCATAACCAACATTATCGGATTGGCTATCGGCATGGCGTGCTGTTTCCTCATTGGGCTATATATCCGCTACGAGCTGAGCTATGAGTCGTTTCACGAGAACCGCCACGAGGTCTATCGGTATGTGCCGCGGTCCGGAAACGAAGGCGAGCTGGCCATGCAAACCTATACGCCCGCCGGTATGGGCCCTTACCTGGCAGACGCCTTTCACGAAGTAAAGGCATTTACACGCCTCGCCGGACTGAGCGACAGGCCTCTGTTCCGCACAGGGACCAAAGTGCTTACCCCCGGCGAGTTTATGGCAGCCGATAGCACATTCTTCCAGGTGTTCTCGTTCCCGCTCATCTATGGCGATGCGAAAACCGCACTGTCCCGGCCGCTTACCATCGTGATCTCGAAAAGTATAGCTGATGCCTTCTTCCCCGGAGAAGATCCCGTCGGGAAATCGATAGAATATAATAGGTTACTCAACTTTGAGATCACCGGCGTATGCGCGGATCCTCCGTCAAACTCGCATTTGCAGTTCTCCTATATAGCATCGTTTGTGTCCATGCCCGTCATCATGGACAAGGTCTATGGCTGGAGGTACGATGCGATACTGACCGATTTCGGCGCCTGGAACTATAACTTATATTTTCAGATCCCATCGGGCGACATCGCCGATCTGCAATACCGGATGACCCAGAAACTGTATGAACGCGAGAACCCCGGCAAAACACTATCGCGTACCGACAAAGCGGTCGACTGGCTTCAACCCCTGACCGAAATACATTTCACAAGAAATATCAAAGGCGATACCGGCGGTACCGGTGATATTGGATATATCTATATATTCTCGTCGGTGGCCGTCTTCGTGTTACTGATCGCATGCTTCAACTTCATGAACCTGTCAACAGCGCTGGCATTACGGCGCGCCAAAGAAGTCGGCTTGCGTAAAACACTCGGAGCCGTAAGATCCCAGCTTATAAACCAGTTTCTCGGCGAGGCATTTATATTAGTGACGGTGGCATTCATAATAGCGTTTCAAATGCTGGAGCTCAGCCTGCCGCTGTTCAACAAACTGATGGATACGAAGCTCGAGTTTAACTGGCTTGACGATAAGTTGTTTCTCGGAGCCATACTCCTTACCGGTCTGGCCACCGCGATCCTCGCCGGCAGCTATCCCGCATTCTACCTATCGTCATTCCATCCATCGTCGGTCTTGAAAGGCGACCGCCTTCCCGGGGGAAATTCAGGTGTACGAAAGTTTCTGACCATAGCGCAATTCGGTATAGCAACCTTTATGCTCACCGGCACGCTGGTAGTACATCAGCAGATGACCTATATGAAGCAGGCCAGCCTTGGGTTCAACAAAGAGCAGGTGGTATGGTTCATGGCCACGTCAGCGATATACAAGCAATATGATGCCTTCAAGCAACAGCTGCTGTCGAATTCGGGAGTCCGTGCAGTAACCGTATCAAACGGCGTTCCCGGCCTTACCCTGGGCCACTGGCGCTATAACCTGCCCGACCGCGAAGACGGCTCGATGAGTATCAACACCATCGTCACCGGCGATTACGACTACATGGATGTGCTCGGCCTCCAACTGGCAGCCGGCCGCAAGCTCTCCCGCGACTACGCCACAGACGATAGCCTCGCCTACATCATAAACGAAACCGCCGTACGCTCGCTCGGCCTCGAAAATCCCGTCGGCACACCCATCGTAGCCGAAGGACAGGGGCATGGAGTCGGTCAGATCGTAGGCGTCGTAAAAGACTTCCATTTCCGTTCGCTGCAGCACACCGTCGATCCCCTTGTAATCCGTATCGACCACAACACCGGCTGGCTCATCTCCGTAAAGCTCACCGCCGGCAACACCCAGCAGACCCTCGACTTCATCCGCCGCGAATGGACCCGCCTTGCCCCCGAGCAACCCTTTGAGTATACCTTCCTCGACGAATCGTATGACAAGCTCTACCGCACCGAAGAACGCACCGGCGCACTGATGACAACATTCTCAATACTCGCTATCCTGGTCGCCTGTCTGGGCCTCCTCGGACTAACCTCATTCCTCACCCAACTGCGCCGCCGCGAGATCGGTATACGCAAGGTTCTCGGCGCCAGCATTCAAAGCGTGGTCCGTCTCCTGTCGTGGGATTTTGTAAAGCTCGTACTGATCGGCTTCGTGATCGTTACGCCCGTGGCATGGTACGCTGCCCATAAATGGCTCGAAAGCTTTGCCTATAAGATCACGGTAAGTCCGCTGGTGTTTATAGCCGCAGGAGGGGTGATAACCCTGTTTGCCATCATTACCGTAAGCTACCAGGCCTACAGGGCATCGGTGATGAACCCGGCGGAAGTGCTGAAGGAATAAGACGGGGATGGATAGGATGTAAGGATTCCCGGGATAAATGACATTCAATTTTGGGCGGATTATTGGCGTCGGTGATGAACCCGGCGGAGGTGCTGAAGGAGTAGGATAGTTTTATAGCTGAGATTAGTATATTTAGCGGCCTTATAAATAGACCGTATGACGTACACACTTGCAGACCTGATGCCGTTGTATTTTGGATTATTGCCCTCACAACTTTTAAACGATAAGGGCAAGCAGGTTATACAAAATGTATCCGGTTACTTTCCGGTTCTTTCCGGCGTAGGGTTGGAGTATCACTTTAATAGTAAAGACTCCCGCACTGATTTTTTGATCCGGATAACACGCGAAGAGGCCAGGTCACCATACATGCGCTGGCAAGAGTATTTCGCTGGTTTGGGGCAATATGGTAAACACATCGAACAGCCATCCCTTTTCGCATCAGAGGGAATTGAGAATCTTTGGTATGAGTTCGATCTCAAAGATACACACGATGACAGACTGATACCCTCGCTGTTTTTTGATCTGGATCGCGAGAATGCAATGGATCCGCTTGTTAAGATCCATACCCTGGACAGGCTTCTGATAGGTTGTTTTGACAGGGAAATTCATTCCAGTCTTGCTTTCTTAACCTCCCTGCTGGCAGACCGGCAGGCGCAGCTATACTATGTAGGGTTGATGTTGTCGCGAGAGAAAAGCCCCGTGAGGATCTGCCTGTTATTTAATAATCCCCCGTATTTGTTAACGTTTTTGCAACAGCGAATTCCGGGTGGCTATTTTTTAGCCGCAGCTGAGCTACTGACAAAGGTTACTGGAATGACCAGTCGTGTTGTGCTGGATCTTGATCTTACAGAACACCTTTATGATGAGCTGGGGGTAGAACTGTTTTTCGACACGCCTCATCAGTTGCAAGACTGTATGGAAATGCTGACCAATCGCGGGATAATATCACAATATGAACACGAAACATTCCTGTTGTGTCAAAAAACAATTCCTTGTGATGCGATCAGTTTTCCGCAGATCGGGTATTTGAGAACAGGTATCAACCATATTAAAGTAAGCTTCAATAAGGGTATACTATCCTCTGTGAAGGGATATGTTTATCTGAGCTATTATTGAAAATGATTTCCTGTTCGTTGTGGTCAGTATTTAATAAACGATTTTCGGGGGCATTCCTGCCTGTTGATCTCACTCAATATCCGTTGTAGTTCAATCAAAAAAAACTCCCATTCACTCGGTTAATTACCCGTTTCTTTTTCAGGGACTTAAGTTTCGTATGAATTAGCGGTCATATAGATCTCTGATACTATGAAAATTAAGATAGAAAGCCGGTCATCCGGTCATTCCACATTTGGGGTCCCTTTTAAGAAGCCGGAGATCAGGAACTCATGGATAGTGCTTGATTTTTTCCTGGAAATGCAGCTGCTTGGCCGGTGGTGCTGGGCTGCTATATCTTCCAAAGCCGCAAACTATTATAAAGGTATACAGCTCAGCCAGCAGGAAGTAGCTTCCCGCACGTTGGGGATAGACTGTTCCAATATACTGAACGATCCTGAAGTCAGTGAGAAAGGAAATGTGAACACCACACTCGACCTGTCGCTCAAAGAAGTAGGCTGCTTCAGCCACTGGAGTTTAGGAAAGCCTTCTTTTGAAAGGATCCAGCACGAGATAAATCTGGGCCACCCGGTTGCCTTTCGCGTAGAGTGGTACCAGGGCGGTGCGCATTATGCCGTGATCAAAGGCTATGATGTAAAGGGTGAACAGGTAGCGGTAGAAGATTCTATTTACGGAGCATCGACACAATTGTATGCTGACTTTCCGCGCACCTATAGCAACGGTGGCGGTGTCTGGACAGATACATTCTGGTTAAAATATCAAGAACAAACAGACTAAAATTAAACCTTATTACCGATGAGTAATTACGATGTCGCTATAGGCTTGAATAACGAACCGCTCGATCAGGCAGCACGTGCCCTGTTCGATAATCCGGATGCTAATAAAAAGATATTCCGGGATACCATCAAACAAAAACTGGATGGTGTGGGTGAAATTACATTGCAGTATCAGGCAATGGCAGCACCCTCGTTTACCCTGGCACCGCCCACCGACGATCAGTGGAGCAGATCTATAAAAGCCGCGGGGGTTACCGATAAACCATCGGGAAATGCATTTACACTTTATTTTCCAATACTAACGGCATCAGCACAGATAGACTCGGGCGACCCGCTGACAGGAACCGGTGAGCTTAATATTTTTTCTGTGATCGTTCAATCCGGAAATAAATTGTCACTGGTGCCGAAGGCAGTTCTGATCAATGAATCTTCCTTCAGCGAATGGGATGCATTTATAGTAAACCAGATACTGATCCCGGCAGCCCTCGATATGGCAACAAAAATATTGAGTGGCTATGATATCCCTCAAATACCGGCGATCTCCGGTACATCGTTTAACACCCCTGCCGTTGCCATCGATAATAACCTCCTGCTGCTCGCCACAACGCAGACGATCAATACAGGTGCAATTGATATCAGTGGAGTAACATGGCCCGGCAAGCCGTACTTCGTGCTCTTCAGCCAGACCCTGATGAATACGCTGATGAATAATTTCTCACAGCAGTTTAAGGGATTGCAGAAGAACGGTAGTGAAGAAAAGGGGAACATCGCGGCAAAGGCACATATCGAGTGGAAAGCCGTACTCAAGAATGTATCCGCCAGCGTAAAACCGGATAACCCGGCACAGGCTATTTTATCCGTCGATGCAGAGCTCTCCGCCGTTGGAGGTGTGAACGGCATTGTACCAACCCTGCTCTGTCCTGTCGGTACAGCACTGAACGCATTGTAAAGGACCCATCAAAATAAAAACGATTATGGCAAATGCAGATCTAATAATAGGGATGAACTCAGATCGTCTCAATCAGGCCATCGGTAAGATCTTTAGTAACAGCGGCATTCGCGAGAGGCTCTTTTCAGGGAGCCAGCGAAGCAGCTTTAATGATGTGAGCTTTGTGGGGAAATGGGTGATAGAGGCGCCTCCTGTGCTTGAGCTTCGCGCTCCTACAGGCGATGAATGGAATACCAGCATCAAGGCAGACGGAAACGAGGCCATTCCGCGCGAAGATGCGTTTATAACCAACCTTCATAAGCTCAACGTTGCACTCTCGACATCCGACAGCAACCGGCAGACGGTGATACCCGTACAGGCGATCTGTACCGTAGATGCCGACGGTAAGAACTTTAGTCTTCATGCCCATGCGGCGATCATCGACCTTTCAGCCGCGTCGCCCATGGATCAGTTTTTTGCGAAGGCTGTTATTATTCCCCAGGTGTTGAGCGCGGTGAATCAAACATTGAAAGGAATTGCGCTGCCTGTTCCCGCGCTGCCGGGTGTATCGCTCACGTCACCGGAAGTATCCATACAGAACAACCGGCTGTTGATTTCCTACAACATGGTAGAACATGGTCAGCCTGCTGCCCCGGTATCGGTGCCCGATCTGCCGTTCTTTATACTGGCCAGCCAGCCTGTAGAGCAGGCGTTGGTGAACTACATCGTGACCTCGCAAATACAGGGGAAGCGATTTTCGAAAAACGGAAGCGAGGGCGGAGGCGGATTCAGCGCCGAATACAATGCTAACGGCAGGGTAGATAATATACAGGTAAGAACAACCAACGATCCTACGATGCTTAGTGCGGAAGTATCGCTGTCGATGAATGCATCGGCGGGTATCAACACACCGGCGGGATATATTGTCAAAGGCGGTGAGATAATCTATGAAGGCATCAAGGATGCCGCAAACCAGGTGGCAAAAGTGATGAACCCCAGTAACTGGTAAATTTTTCAAAAAACTATAAACGATAAAATCATGGCAGATATAGGCGTAAACTATGACTTGCAATATACACCCAGGCCGGTGCGGGCCGGTATCAGGCTTTATATGAGCGGGAACGAGGTCCGCATCAGGCTTGACGATGTGCCGCGTGTTCTGGTCAATGCCACCCCACACTACACGGCAAACCCCATATCCGGACTCCTGTCGACAGTAGGAACTCCCCTGGTGAATGTGATTACCATGAGCCTGGGCCTGTTTGCAACCGAAGCGTTGCAGGGACAAAACTTCGAGGCGTATACCATCAAAGACCTTAGTGTCGATATCCAGGGCGTAAAGGCCACACTTAAACCCAAGGATATTGGCCTCGGAAATCACGGCGGTATGCTTATGATAACCGGCGACTTCGATATTGTTTGAACCAGATAAATACATAATACAATGGCACTACCGGATACCATCAGGGTTAGTTATGACATATCATATACCCCCAACCCCATAAACGTTACAGCAGGCGTCAGCGCTGATGGAACAAAAATAAAATTGAAAGTTGCTGACATTTCTGATCTGTCTATCGACCTGAAGCCCAATGATGCTGACGGAATTACGACGGAAATACAATCCGGTCTTCTCTGGCCGCTGGCAAAGATCATGTCGGGCGTCATCGCTAACGCCATTGAAGACGCGGTGAAAGGGCAGGAGGTTGATGTTTACCAGGTGAACGATATTCCCGTCAACGCCGGCGGAGTGTCGATTGTACTGTCACCGAAGCAGATTTATTTCGGCGCGCATAACGGGTATCTCATGATCTCCGGTAAACTAGATATAAAAGCCTGATTCACTAAGATAATAAAGAGTATATGAAGAATAACAAACACGGCATGCTGGATAAAAAGCTGCAAAAGGAAATTACCCGACAAATCAAAAAGATAACGTTTAACGATTCTCCTTCTTTTCCGCTGGCCATGAATACTGAAATGCCGGAAGGTTTTTTGTTCAACAAAGGGCATATCAGTTTTAACCTGAGCCAGCTCGGTATCCGGAGTATGAGCCAGGCTGCCCTGGAATCAAACATGCGGTCTTCGGGTGATCATGACGCTACGCATCTTACCCTCAGCTTCAAAGACATCACGCTGCACGGCGCATATACGATCAACGCGAAGTACGCGCCTGAAATAGAGCTCGACACCGCCGGCACCATGATGGAATGGAACGACCCTTACTTCGCTCCCGCGGCTGCCGGGGCTAATGAATCGGATATACCGGATGAACAGAAACAGGCTTACCTCGATCAGGCAAGAGAGCAGCGTACGCGCCTCATGGATAAGCCGAACGGTCAGAAACTCATGGAAGTATATAACGAGCATAACGAAGTCTATAATGGCGCTTTCCAGGGCAACGGCCTTTTAAGAAGATTCTGGAAAGCCAGGGGAGCTACCGCCGAGATGGCGGCAGACACTTCGGAGGCGGTTAAGAACGATGGCGTGATAAATCAAAAAGATAAGAGGTACAAGAACAGACTATCGTACAACGCAAACGCCTTTACGCAGCAGCTGAACGTAGCCGTTGCCTCCGTTATGGCTCAGCCGGGATTCGATATTTATAAACCCATCGAGGAAAACAAATATACCAGCGCAGGTCTGGCAGCGCTTTCTTTTGGAAAAGCCGTGAATGCTACGGGCAATAACAAGAGCCAGACAACAGAGCTTACTTCCGAACAAGTACATGCCTCGGTGGATAATAATAGTCCCGATATGCCTCAGACAAGTCTTGATGAGCTGGGTAATGTTGTGCAGCAAGGCATGGGCAGCGGTGGTGCTGCTGAAGAAGCAAGAGATAAAGGATGGATTGTGCTGGATGAAGAAGATCGTGAACACCTGAGATATTTTATAACCGGAAGCCTCAATGAAAAGGAAGAAGCCGCCGGTCGCCAGCCTATTCAGCTTTGGATCGGCAGGTGTGAGGCCATCCTTAAAAATGTGTCTGTGAAAATAAAGATCATGCACGGGGCGCCTTCCGAAGTTGATATAGATCTCCCTGCTTTTGACTTTGATGTTGACGATCGCTCCTGGTCAGGCAAAACCGCCGACCTCGTTCGTGAGAGGTTATCACAGATCTATTTTGTGCGCTGCCTGATTCACGACCAGGTGCTTACCAGGATCAAATCCGTGATCCAGGCTTCCGTGGCGAATGTATATACAGCCTGATACATCGATTGTTGAATACTTAAACATAGTGCACCGTGCAGATCTCCGATAACTACGAAATAGACACGCTTGAGCAGCGACACGGAAAAGTGTTTCTGGGGAAGAATTCGAAAGAGAGCCCATTCAACCGCATACTCAACGATCTTCTCAAAGAAGATATGGACCGCTTTAACACCGTGCTGGCTCAGGCGTTGAAGCCGCAGGAAGAATATCTGACCGATACCGAATATCAGATCTACCAGAGAGGTAAGAAGCTGCGTCCCTTCATGATGATCCTTTCGGCAAGATTGCTGTATGGTAATGGAGAGCTGCCGCTGAAAATTATCAAGGCCGCGGTCTCCCTGGAAATGCTTCACGTTGCCACGCTTATACACGACGATATTATCGACAATGCCCTCATGCGGAGGAATTTGAAGTCGGTAAATGCTACGCGTGGTATTAACACGGCCATTCTTGTAGGCGATATGCAGTTTGTACAGGCCATCCGTTGTTTTATCGATGCGATAGAAACCGAATCGGAGATGGGCCTTGCCAAACTTGTGCTGGATACAGCGTTCAGGATCTGCTGCGGCGAGCTGGATGAGATAAATACAGACCCTCAGTGGGAGACCGAAAAATTACGGCAGCGATACTATGATGTCATCGAACGGAAAACCGCCATCATGTTCGGCCTCGCCTGTGAAACCGGTATGGCACTGGTAAAAGGAAGGACCAGCGAGTCGCGTCGTATTGGCTTCTATGGACGCCGCGTAGGCAGGGCTTTCCAGATCATGGACGACCTCTTCGACTTTATGCATGAAGATGATGTAACCGGCAAGCTGCGCGGCACAGACCTGGTGCAGCGAAGGCTTTCACTCCCCATCATATATGCCATGCAGGAATTGGGCAACGAGCACATCGTGAGCAGGATCATCCGCGGGCATGAACCTTCGGCGGCAGAAACAGAAGCAGGCATGGAGGCCATCAGAAATGCGCAGGGCTTTTCAAAGACATACGCCGATGCGCGATGGGAAGCCATCGATGCCCTGGAGTACCTCAAGCCGTTTCCCCGCAGCATCTACCGCGAGGCGTTGGAGGAAATAGCCATGTACACTGTTGACCGAAGCTTTTAACCAACCTAAAAAATAATTGCATGCATTTTTTTGATTTCATTTTCAATACGATACAAACAAGAGCAAACAATCCTAAAAACAGCAAATACTGGCTGCCGGATATGCTCAGGAATATGGATGGCTCAAACCCCGATGGCCGGTTTCTCCCGTTGAAAGGTGAGAACTGGGACCTTGGCCCGCTTACCGGAGATGCCGCAGATCTTGTGCAGCAGAACATGGTTAACCAGTGGCAATTGGTTTTGAATGCTACCGGTAAGGGAAACCTGCTGGAAGACTACGAGGCTATTCCCGATCCCGACAAATTCAGCCCCATGCTTTCTTTTCCGGATGCAACGATAGAGGGAATTTTTAATTTATTCGTGCGGCCGGATCCGGTCACACACTCTACCGCGAAAGGATATGATACCACCATCACCTTGCAGTTCGGGTATTATGACGGCACCAACGGCAGGGCTAACCTGACCCCGCTTTCGCTAAACGGTGTTTATAAACTCACGCAGTCTCTTTGCCTGGCCGATGTTGAAGCTCCCACAACCAATGCCGGCATTTTAACTACCGAAATTGAAGGCATCGGCAAGTTCTCCGCTTCGTTTGAAGAGGCTTATATAGATGCTGAGCTTCATATCGATGTGGCCGGTCAGGGAAAATCACGCGTCGTTAATGTGAATATCACCAGGCTTACCTTACGGGGAGCGAAGCCCGGAACAAGACCGGTCTTGGATCTGAACAACCTCACGATCAATACCGACATAAAATCCCTGGAAGGTTTTTGGATTGAAGCCGCTACCCAGGCCATCACAAGCCCCGAAGGGCAAGCCGGTATGTTCGCTAACATGGAGGCTACACTCAATGCTCCGGGGCAGCGGGCAAGCTTATCCGCCACCATTACGGAGCGACTTCGCCGTACGCTGGATAGCATGGCAGGTTCTGTAACACCAGGTGCCCTGCCCGTTACGCCCAGCCCGGGGGTAGATAACCCCGCCGATGCATACCTGTTCGACCGTATCAAATATGCCCTGAATAGCCCTGCCTCCAACTGGTTTCTACCCGCTACCATCCTCGCGTTGAATAATCCCGTGGCGGAGCCCCTCGCCATCGATCGGATCAGCCTGCCCGACCAAAACATCAGCGGCATTGCATTGAAAAACGTGAACATTACGAACCTTAAATTCAAGGGCTTCTCAAACATCCAGGTTCCCGAAGAGCAAATGACCTTTAAGACCAGCACTGAAATGCAATGCACGGCAAACCTCGGCGCCATGACCACACCGCCCGCAGTGGGCGCAGGAGTGATCCCCGCTCCACCGATTATAGGAACAGCAAACTTCTCGATGCAGCCACCGCAGTCGCCGGCCCTTACCGGGAGCTTTACAGTAACCATCCTCAAAGGACAACTGAAATTTTCCAATACCTACGACGGTGAAGGCGCCGACCAGCTGACTGTCACATTGAAACAAGCCCAACTGCTTATTCAAACCAGTGATATGATCATTGAGATCAAAGTCCAGTCAGCCTTTAAGGACATGATCAACCAGATCCTGAACAAGGACAATATCAAGCGCGACATCCTCGCCAAACTTAACGAACAACTTGCCGGCAACCTGGGGACTATCAGTTCCGAGATCACGCAGGGAGTTAGGAGAGGTATTGCATCGAGATTGAGTTGATCGGTTAAAATCATCAAACAAATAATTATTTATCTATGTCAGCATATACACACTTTCGATATATAGCGTATCAGGTTCCGACCATCGGTGGTGTGGTTGGTATGGGTGGGGTGACTTATCTTGAAATGGACGCTGGTAACGCGTTAACTATACCGCGATATGCAGCAACAGGCGTGTTCCCTCCCGCGATAGCAGCCATCACCAATGTAGATGCAAGAAACCGAGTCGCCAGGTTTTACGCCGCCCTTCTCGATGCCCGTGAGCGGGTAGGGACCATGCTGGACGATGACTATACGCTTAAGATCTTTATGGCGCCTGAATTTTATTTCAGACCCACGACAGCAGCGTCGACGATAGTGCCGCAGGGACCCGCCTACACCACAGCCGAGTACAGACAAATAAAAACGGCCTTAAAAGCATTAGTCAATAATAAAACCTTTTACAACTGGATCGTTATCCCCGGTACTATATTATGGTCAGGATCCGGCGCCATAGGCAAACGCCCTAATACAGGACTGGTCGAAGTCTGCCTCAATACTTCCATGTACATGAAAGTTGGCTACATGAAATTTAAATCCAGTATTGTTGAAAAGGAGCAATCGTCACCTATTGATGGTTTGCCGCTCGGAGGAGGCGTAAGAAAAGCTACCGATGAAATCTGGACTTACTATCAAACCCAGCAGAAAAGACGAAAGCATGTATTTGAACATTATGGCGCGAATTGTGGCCTTGAAATTTGTCTTGAACATGCGAGGTCCGTTTTGAAAGATGTGCTGAGTGATGTGTCGAATTGGACGGAGGGCTTGAGGAGAACACGTAAATCCATTTCCTTACAAATGATCACCGCAGGAGGAATAGGCATTGAAGCGGCCAACGTGACGGTAAAAGACGATGGATATATTATGCGCACCGATGGACTGGGTAATGCATTCGGTAATCCCCAGTCGGAAATATGGCCGGTTACCGGTTACCGTAATAAGGATTTTGGGCTATCACCACTACCCGTGTCATATGGTCATAAGCCCAGCTTTGCTCAATTCGGCGGATTAATAAACCCTGATCAAGTTATTAATTTAAGCGCAGTAGCGGGGTCCGTGCCCGATCCCGGATGCTCACCGGGATATTATTTCAATCAGGAGGTGCGTATCTACCCCAGAAGAGCTCTTCATTAATCGGTATTACTTATTCCAAAAAAAATATAGAATATGACTTTTTTAGCATTGAAGTCGGCCCTCGGGGTTGATAATGGAATTATTACGAACAGCCGTGTCGCCATATCGGGCGGTACCTTTACAAATAATATCGACGATATCATTAAATATTGTTATGACAATAACCCCGTTGTAATAGATCAGGCACAACTGGTGAAGGAAGAGGAGCAGACAACTTCGGTTACTATAAAAGGTAAGTCTAATTTTTTGAATGTACCTGACCTGGAGGTAAACGCACGATTCTATATCGATAATGAAGGTAACATACAAATGTGCCTGAAGTATCATGTATTGGGCGACACACCTGGCCCCGATAAATGGACCTTCTCACGTAGTTTTCCCCAATTGCCAAAAGTTCCCGATAACACCAAACCCGCCTTGTTCAACAGAGCGCAGGGAACGTTCGAGCAACCACAGGTTAGTGTTCTGGATGAGCTTCTGATGTTCAATGCATATTTTATTGTAGCCAGCGAAGCATGTAGTGAACCCTCCTTTAATGTACCCTTGAAATGGGGGATTAATTTTGTCGGCAATCTTCGTCCGCAAGGCGCTCTCAAAGTTATGGAAGGTGTCTTTGGGCAAAAGAATAAGCTCACCATCCATGGCACCATACGCAAGCCGCTCGTTACAGAAACACCCGGCGCCCTTGAATCACAGTACACGGGTTCACCGGAGAAATACCGGTTCCCCTGGACAATTGCCGATGACTTTCCAAAAGGAATACCGGGAATACTGTTGAATGTGGATCTGGACCTGAAGTACGAGCTCTTCGATGGAGTCGAATTCAGTGCCGATACGCTAAAACTCTACACCCCGCTGAACAGCGATTGGACACTCTACAATACCAATCCCCCGTTAATGTCCACGCAGGCATATACCGGGGCCGTGAATATGGAGCGGGCCGGAATAAAGATGGATATGATATCGCCGTTCGAATATGGCATCGACGAGTTTCAGCTTATCGGTATATTCAAAGGCATCAGCCTGAATAACCTATCGCAACTGGCAGGGCTGACCGGTTCTTCCGATAGCCCGCTGTCGTTGTTGCCCGATGAGATAAAAAATGTTGGCGATAAGATTGGTCAGCTTGAGCTGATGAGCGCCAGCATCTCGATGGACTATTCCGACCTGAAAAACATCAGCATATCGAATGCCTCCTTTACCGTGGGCATGCCCGAATTGAACTGGACCGTGTGGGGTGATGATTCAGACGATGGCACGAAGCACTTCGCAATAAATAGCATAGCATGTTCCTTCAACTTTGATAACCCGTTCAGCGTACTTAACGATGACTACAATGAAAGGCAGGTCGGTGTTACCGTATTCGGCCAACTTGAAATAGAAAATGTGCCCTTCAACGTATATGCAAAGTACGAAGACGGATTCTCAGTATTCGCCGAACTGGCGGAAGCTAAAACAATACCGTTAAAAGAAATATTGTCGAAGTACGCGCCGGGACTGCCCGCGCCATCGGATCTTACCATTAATAAATTCAACGTAGGTATAGAGCCTGGGTATTCGTATTCAATGGCCCTCGGTATGGCCAATGCGCCTACACCCTGGGTGATACCTATCGGTCCCGCCGAACTCACCGTGCAGGATGTAGCGATGGGAATAACCTATAGGAAAGGTGAGGGAGTAACAGGATCTGTTTCCGGTAAATTGAAATTCAACGACACATTTGAGCTGGATATAGCCTACGACACCCCCGACGATATTGCGATCAGGTCTTACTTACCAGCGATAAGCGTCCGCGAAATCGTAGACACACTCACGAACCAATCGTTCGAGATCCCCGATGCATTTGATCTGCATTTTAAAAATAACTCCGTACTGATCCAGAAGCAGGCTGATAATTATGTTTTCCAGCTGGCTACAGAGATTGAAGAGCTGGGACTGGTGGCGTTGAAAGTACAAAAAATAAGCAACCAATGGGGCGCAGCTTTCGGTATCGATATGGTAGACGTCAGGCCATCTTCCCTGCCGGGACTAAGCTTCCTGAACGGGTTCGAAACTCTGTTCGATATGAAGAAGTTCATGCTGGTGGTTTCTTCTTTCGACGGAGTCGATTTTCAGTTTCCTGACATGGCTCAATTCAGGAACCCGGCACTGGCAACCAAAAAAGTCAGCCTCCCCAAACAGGCCAATACTCTGATAGCCGGGCTGAACATATATGCGCAATGGCAGATCAACACAGCCGATCAGAAACAAAAGCTGTTGCAAAACCTGTTGGGCCTTGATCCTCTCCTCGGCGTTACGCTACAGGTTGGAAAGAATCCAGAAAAGTTCTCCAAACTGTTTGTTAGCTATGACACCACAATAAATGGATTACCGTTCCGCGTCAAAGTCGGCGGGCAGATCATGGATGGCAGCATCGGCTTCTTCCTCTCCGGCAGCGTCGACGTGGAGATACAGGGTCAAAAGCAGACCTTTGATGTTACGTTGCTCTTTGTGACGAATGGCGCGTTTATATCGGCTACGATGAAAGGCCATACCGCTATTGACTTCCAGGTGTTCCAGCTCAGTAACCTGGCGTTGGAAGTGGGCGTCAATTGGGAAGGAATACCGAGCCTGGGCGTAGCGGGTACCATCGAGGCAGGGTTCGAATCCTCGATAGCCGTATTCTTTGATTCGGCCGAGCCCCAGAAGAGCCTCGTGGCAGGATCGTTGAGCGATCTGTCGTTACGTAATATAGTAGAGGCGTTTGCCGGAGATGTTGCGTCTTCTGAAATCGACAGTATACTTGATTCTATATCGATAAAAGGAACCGGTAGCTTTACCATACCCGGTGCACTCGCCGACGATCTGAATGACCTCAAACTGGAAAGCGTCGCAGCTTCCTGCCTGGAAGTACATAAATTGGTGATCCCTACCGCACAGGAACAGACCCTTCTTGTAAAAGACAGGAACAAGCCTATCTGGTATCTTACGGACAAGACCCTGATGCGGCATTACCAGTTTAGAATGGAAGGAGAGAACATTACGGTATCGACCCAGGCACAATTCTATTGCGCACCACAGGCAACATCCATCGGTTCGATCATGTTTCCGCAGGGATTCTATATCAATGGTGCCCTGTCATTCCTGGGTTTCAAAGCGTCCGTTACCGTAGATATCAATGCCAATAAGGGTATCTCTATCGATGCTAATATGGATCCGATCATTATCGGCCACCGCAGACTGTTCAGCATTACGGCAATCAACGGTACCGACGGCCCGAAGGTATCCCTCTCGACCTTTCAGAACCTTGCGGCCAGCAGCCCCGAATTTGTGCCACCCCATTTTTATATCAATGGCCAGGTGATCATACTGGGGCTTAAACGCACTACCTATGCAAATGTCACCAGCGAGGGCGCACAGTTCCTTATCGAAGGGAGCGTCATTCCCTATGTTACAGAAGGTACCCTCGCGGCCCGCTTTAACAGTTTTACAGACATGAGTGTCCACGGAAAATTGTTTGTAGGCGTCGACACAATCGACCTGGGGCCATTGGGCAGTTACAGCCTGGGCACCGGGGTATATTCAATGGTAACCTTGTTCGTAAACGGATCTGATATGGGCGCGAGCTTAACGATGGGCTTTAAGCTGGCTAACAAAGACTACAGTTTCTCCGCCAAACTCGATATTAATACAGCCGATATTACCAAACTGGCAGATATTGCCTGGAACGAGATCAAAAAGTTCATGGAAGACCTGTTTAAAGACTGGAAAACCTGGGCTAACACCGCCAAAGATGCGTTAGGATGGACAGAGGAAAAGATATCCGGTGTACTGCAGAGTATATTTAATATCAGCGAAGAAGACGCAAAAACATTCATGCGGGTGCTTTTTGCCGCGTGCCCGGTTACGGCGGCATTAATGGCTCTATAACGATTACCCAACACAGTAGTATCAGGTGTTTTAATGACTATAGTGTAAGTAAAGTCTGGAAAAGTCTGGACGGACTCTGGACAATATATGAGGTTGATACGGGTTATATGTATGTTATATATGGGTCTGATATGGAGTATCTATGGGAGGGGATGTGTGTTGTGTGCCGGAATATTCGTACATCATAGTCACAAGTTCCGAACATATTCCCACTAATAAAAAAATAAATATCGCAAAAAGTGAAACCCCCTATTCTAGTCGTGCCGTAGACAGGTATATATTCAATATATATTGGGTATATATAACCAGTTTTTAACCTAAACCGACGTTAACATATGGCAGTACTGGCAAGCGAATCCCCTTTGTGTGGCATGAAGGGCGTTATGGGCGGACTTCTGTTCCGGGTAGTGGGCGATAAGACCGTGGTATCTAAGCACAACCCTCCGGATAAAAAGAAACGCAAGAGAAAGAAATATGTGCTCCAGGAGCTTAACCAGAACCGCTTTGCAGAGGCGGCGAAGTATGCGAAGGAGATAACCCGCGATTGGGACGTGCGATGCTATTATAAATCGAAAATGGCGGGATACCGTGTTACGAGTGCGTATACGGCCGCTGTTGCTGCGTTTATGAAAAGAGACGTAGTTGTTATGGAAGAGGCAGCAAGGGTAAAAGAAGCGGCCGAGGCCAGGGAGGTTGCTGCGGAGGTTGGTGGGGTTTTGAATGAGGTAGTTGCTACTGCTGAGAGTGCAGGCGTAGAGGGGGGTGATGTAGGGGCGGTCTGTGCTTTAGGAGAGTTGTCTGAGTACGGGGTTTACCTCCCTGATTGTTCGGTGCATTCGCACCTTTCAATCGGCCCTCTTTGGCAAGGAGGGCATAGTAGGCCGGCGCGCGGGGTCTTTAACAAGACAAGGGGAAATTATCAGCGTGGACCTTTGCCGAGATTGGGTAATGTGCTGGAGCGACGGAACCGGGAATGGAAACGGTTTGTTGATGGGGGGATTGGTAATTTTTATCCCGGTACTATGTTAATAAGAAGTTCGTCGAATACGTTTGAGCCGGGGCCGGTGCTTCGGGGTGGGGATGTTGCTTTTGCAATGGTCAAGATGGAACAGGTTCCGGACCGGCGAACGATGTTTTTGCAGGAGAATACTATCGTATTCGTGCTGCAAGGTCATAAATACCTGCATTTTGACGATCATTCTTTGACCGTTGAGGCGGGGAGGATGTTGTTTATGAGACGCGGGCTGTATGTTATGTCGGAGTTTATTCCGGAAGGATTGTCGTATGAGGCGTTGGTATTGTTCAGTACCAATGCGTTTCTGAAGGCTTTTTCGCTGAAGCATATCGACGGACTGAGAAACAGTGTGAGCGTGGAGAGCGAGAGTGATAGGGGGAAACCAGTGGCGCCCTATTTATCGTTGCCGGTAGATCATCTGCTGGCCAGCTTTCGCGAGCAGTATATGAGTTACTTTAAACATTCGTTTGTGAACCAGGGGGCGCTTTTGCAGCTGAAGCTGGAAGAGCTGTTCCTGCTGCTGATCTCGGGAAGCCATGGCAACGAGGTGAGGGCGTGGATTCAGAATGCAGTACATAATCAGCCGTTGGATATAGAGTATGTTATGCGTCAATACCTGTTTCAGCCGCTGACGTTGAATGAGTTGGCGGAGTTGTCGGGCAGGAGCCTGGCGTCGTTCAAGCGGGACTTCCAGGATCGGTTCGCGGGGTCGCCGAGGAAGTGGATCCTGCAGCAGCGGCTTCAGCATGCACAGATGTTATTGAGTAACACGGATCAGAATATTGTAGAGGTGGCGTTGGCGAGCGGGTTCGAGAGTGCGCCATATTTCTCACGGGCCTTCCGCCAGGCGTTTGGGGAGACGCCGCATGTGTGGCGTGCGAATAGTGCAATAGGTTGAGCTTTTTGGATAAGTCGTGCGGCTTGTGGTTGCCCTAGTTTTGGGTAATTAAAAAAACAAGTTATGAAACGAATTATCGTATTGAGCGCGCTGCTGGCGTGTGTGTTAGGTTTTACTGTATTGCAGGCTCAGCCCAGGGTTATCACGCCGGGACTGTATCACCCGGAGAGTGCTATTGTTCACAAGGATTTTATTTACGTTACCACGATCGGTAAAGGCGACCTGGCGCCAACCACCAAAGACGGTAATGGCTCTATTACAAAGCTGGATCGTTCGGGTAAGGTAGTCGACGCTGCCTTTAACAAGTCGCCGCTGGACGCGCCGAAGGGAACAGTCATTGTAAAGAATACTTTGTATGTGGCCGACATCGACCGTATCGTAGGTTTTGATCTCAACAGCGGTAAGCAGACCGATGTGATCGATCTGTCCGGCGAGCATGTCAATTTCCTGAATGACTTTGCCGCAAAAGGAGACTCCGTCCTGTTCGTGACGTCTACCGATCAGAACAAGATCTTCTCCGTAAGCCTGGGTAAATCACATCGTGTGAAGACGCTCGATGTGCCCGCTATAATCGGCGCCAATGGCCTGGTGTACGATGCAAAGAGCAACACGCTATATGTTTGTGGTCTTGAATTTAATGATGCACCAAAAGGCGAGATCGGCAAGATCACGTGGACGGCTGGTCGTGCTAAGTATACACGCATCACCAATCTTACCGGGCTTTTTGATGGGCTTGTGTTATTGGATGATAATACGCTGGTTGTATCCGATTGGATTTCGATGAAGGTGTTCAGCGCGCGGCTTGTGAGCATTGATCTGCGTACGAATGCTTATAAGGTGTTGGTTGAGAATACTGATGCGGCGGATATTGCGTATGATAAAGTTGGGAAACGGTTTATATTTCCGGGATTGAGGGATGGGGATGTGTTGGAGTATAAATAGTCGGAACCCCGAGTTGCTCGGGGCACGGCAAGATCTGTAAGATCCCGATACGGATCGGGACAAGTTGTAAGGATGAACAGGATAAATGCATGAATGATTTTTATTTATCCTGGTAATCCTTACATCCATTAATCCTGTTCTGACTATTTGCTACTTAGTGTATTCTAAAGATAGCTTTTAAAATGAACCAACCCAGGGTCAGGAATAATAGACCCATGCCGATAAGGCCCAGGAATACTTTTGTACGGCTGTAGGGGCGTTCGCCCTGGACTTCGCCGGTGCGGGCGTTGACTATGAACTGATATACTTTGCCGTTGTATTGGTATGCGCTGATCCATACGGGTAGCAGTATATGCTTGAATGTGGAGTTGCGGTAGGTGGTGTTGGTCTGAAAGATGGTCTGGTCGTCGCCGCCGATGTCGCTATTGATAGTTTTTGCTATGGTGGGTTTCATACGTTGCCTGGCCTGCGCGTGGCCGTTCTTTATGTCCACTGAGTAGGTCTCGGTGTGGAAGCCCAGGAGTAGCTTGTCGTTATACGGAACGAGGTTTTTTAAATCCCAGGGTTCGAGCTCGCGCAGTGTCGATTTTGGTAGTGACCGGGTCGCTTCGATCAATATATTGTCGAACTGGTTATCTACTGTTCCGTTCACAGGATGCCAGCGCGTTTCTTTCACGCGCCTGGATCGCCCGGTGGCGGTGTCGCTTTCATATGTATAATGGTGCTCGCCGCGCTGCCCGGTATACGATGTGCTTGTAGAGCCGCCGAATGCCCAGAAAGGAAGATACATGCCCTTGAGCTTCCTGGTCAGATCTGCTTCTTCCCTCAGGTCGCTCGGTGCAAGCCGCAGGCTATCGAGCCAGTTTCCATAGTTCGACATTGCTCTACCTTCTTCGATAGCAAACGGCAGAATGTATTGTGGTTTGTGTGTCGATGTGATAGAGCCGGTTTTGGTAATGAGCGACGATGCGCAGAAGGGGCATTGTTCCGAACTCCCGTTCGGGGCAAGCGTGGACGTGGCGCCGCAGCTTTCGCATTTTGCGACGGTCACTGTCATTTTTTCCTCCTGCTCGAAATTACGCGCCAGGAACTCGTCCACGTCTGTATCCTGCATTCCTTCCGTTGCCGGCGGCGCTATTTTCTGCTCAGCGCCGCAGAAATCACAAACGAGACGTTGTGGACCTGGTTTGAATATCAGAATGGCGCCACAGCTTTCGCAGGTCAGTGCTGTATTGATGGTTGCTGTTAGTTCGTCAAATTTGCTCATTGTCTTTGTTAAAAAATCTGTGAGCTCGTGCTGTTGTAGCAGGCACAAGCCTTTCGATCATTATATTGTTAGCGTTTTTTTCTTCAGACCTGTTCCCGGGACTGAAGGAATGTCCTGTATTTTAAAACGCGGGTAATATATTTATTTTTTTTAACCTAAGTACATATATATAATTTAGATAATGTACTGTTAAAGTGCAGATAAAGCATAACGACAGTAGTACGGCAAGTATACTTTACATATACATTAAAAAACACCCATACGTTGATTGAACGCATGGGTGTTTTTATGTTTTTACTTTTTGAGGATAGTATAGAAGAACAGGATGATGGCAATAGCCGCAATTACAGCGAGGGTGATCTTGATTGCGCTGTAAGGTCGTTCGCCCTGGACTTCGCCGGTACGGGCGTTGATGAGGAACTGGTAGACCTTGCTGTTATATCTGTATGCGCTAAGCCATACGGGTAATAGTATATGCTTGAATGTGGGGTTTTGGTAGGTGGTGCTGGTGTAGTTGATGATCTGGCGGTCGCCGCCGATATCGCGGTGGATGGTGTCGGTGATGATGGGCTCCATGCGTTCTTTGGCCTGAGTGTAGCCGCTCTTTACGTCGACGACATAGGTTTCGGTGCGGAAGCCGGAGAGGAACCTGTCGTTGTAGGGGACGAGGTTCTTTACGTCCCAGGGTTCGAGGGCGCGCAGCTTGGGTTGAGGTAGTGAGCGTGTGGCTTCGATGAGGATGTCGTCGAACTCATTGCCTACGGTGCCGGCGGCGGGGTACCAGCGTGTCTTTCGTACCTGGCGGGTTCGTGTTACGCTTTGGCCGTTCTCGGTGGTGGTATAGCTTTCGGATACGTAGTAGTCTTCGCCGCGTTGGCCGGTGTATGACGTGCGTGTGGCGCAGTCGAATGTCCAGAAGGGGAGGTACATGCCGTTGAGCTTGTTGGCCTGGTCTCCGTATCGTTTTAGATCATTTGGCGCGAACCACAGGCTTTTGAGCCAGCGCCGGAAATTATCCATCGCTTTGTTGTCGTCTATAGCAAACGGCAATACGTATTGTGGTTTGTGTATCGACGCGGTGGAGCCGGTCTTGATGACGAGTGTTGATGCGCAGAAGGGGCACTTGTCGGAGCTGATGTTCGGGTCAAGTGTAGAGGTGGCGCCGCAGCCTTCGCATTTTACGGCGGCCACGGTCATTTTCTCCTCTTGTTCGAAGTTACGCGCCAGAAACTCGTCGAGGCTTATTTCCTGGATCTCGCCGTTTGTTTCGGGCTGCGCTATTTCCTGTTCGGCGCCGCAGTATTCACACGTGAGGTGCTGTGTGCCGGGTTTGAATTTCAGTATGGCGCCACAGCTCTGGCAGGCCAATTCTGTATTGATGGCGTTTGTTGCCTCGGTAAAGTCTCCCATTGCCTTCGCTTATAGTAGTAGGGGTTCCGTTATGTATGCCGTATCGTGATTATTGCGGCGGCAGTGGCGGTGGTACAGCGCCGAAGAGTGAGCCGAGGTCGGCGGCTTCGGCGGCTTTTATCCATGCGGCGAGACCCTGCTTCCACACGAGTGTATCGCGTGTGAGGCCTCCCTGCTGCACCATTTGCTGTAGCTGAGCCGTTGTGAATGGGCCTTGCTGTTGGCCGTTTACGGCTACGAAGTATTGTGGCGCGGCGGTAGGTAATGGCGGCGGTGCACCCTGCTGGTTGAGGTGTGGTGCCTGGTTCGATTGATTGTTGAAGGCTTGTGTCATTTGCTGGGCCATACCGAAGCCCATCGCGAGGCCCATGCCGTCGGCTGCGCCGCCGCCTGGGTTTTTAGCGGCTGCCTCCATGGCGTTGGCGGCCTGGAACTGCGTGTAGGCATTGAGATTGCCGAGTATGCCCATGCTGGAGCGTTTGTCCAGCGCCTGCTCTACTTCGGTAGGGAGGGAGATGTTCTCGACGAGGAACTTGGTTACTTCCAGGCCATACTCGCCGAACTCGGGGCCGACCTTTGTGGTGATGAATTTCGAGAGCTCATCGTAGTTAGCGGCGAGGTCCAGCGCGGGGATCTTGCTTTCGCCGATGGCATCGGTGAAGCGGGTTATGATGAGGTTGCGCAGCTGCTCGGTCACTTCTTCTGTGGTGAAGTGTGCCTGTGTGCCGGCGATCTCCTTGATAAACTTGCCGGCGTCGGTTATACGCAGCGCAAAGGTTCCGAAGGCACGGAGACGTATCGGACCGAACTCGGCGTCACGGAGCATGATGGGGTTTTTAGTGCCCCACTTCTGGTCGGTAAAGTTTTTGGTGTTTACGAAATATACTTCCGCCTTGAAGGGGCTGTTGAAGCCGTATTTCCATCCTTTGAGGGTTGTGAGGATGGGCATGTTCTGGGTTTCGAGCGTATAGCGTCCGGGTTTGAAGACGTCGGCTATCTGGCCTTCGTTTACGAATACGGCTTGCTGGCTTTCGCGCACGGTGAGCTGTGCGCCGTATTTGATCTCGTTCTGGTAGCGGGGGAACCGCCATACCATGGTGTTGTTACTGTCGTCGGTCCATTCGATGATGTCGACGAGTTCGGCTTTGAGTTTGTCCCAGAGTCCCATGTGTAGCAGAAGGGGTTTTGTTGTATTTTAGATAAACCGGATGAATCAGTGTGAGTGCGGGGTGCGAGTGCGGTGTGTGTGTGGCGGGAGTGTGTGTGGTAATCATTCGGTTAAAGGTAATTGAATAATATTGGAATTGTAACGGTGATGGACGGGTTTGGGTTGGGGTTGGAAATTTACCTGGGTTCGATTTTTGGCGTTATGGGGCTTGTTTGTAGGATAACCGTTGCGAAGGTGGGGGAAAAGTGCAAAGTTGGGGGATTTCTGTCATACCGGATTAGGGGATGGACAAGTTTGATGACTTAACGTTATCTTCGTGTAGGATTTGGGGATGGATGGCGTTTATGGGGGGTGAATTGTAGGTGAGGGAAGGCGAGGCTCGCGGCGCGCCAGCTCAGATCCGTTCGTTTGGCGGGTGTTGAAATGCAGTGTGGGTTTTGGTGTTTGTGAGTGTGCAACTTGCGTTGACTCGGCAGTCCGGAGACTGCCAACATTGTAGGCACAAGTCTTCGCTTACGCTAGAGACTTGCGCCAGCTGCAGAGAATTGTCTGAGGACGGGGGTTTTACCCCCCTGGTCCCGATTGCTCCCGAGAACTCGGGACGGCATGATGGGCACAAGTGAGATCGTTCGTTTGGCGGGTGTTGAAATGCGGTGTGGGTTTTGGGGTTTGTGAGTGGGGTTTCAACTTCGTTGAGGTGCAGTCGTGAGACTGCGGCATGATGGGCACCACCGAGATACTCGGGGCACAGCAAGTGACCTTCGGAGGCCTTCGGAACACTTGCGCCAATTTCCAGCCATCGGAACACTAGCGCCAGTAAAAGACTTGCACCAATTCGTTAGCCGAAGCGAAGTCGTTGGACTACTGGGAATTGGATTAATTGGAACTACTACTTTGAGCAGATATAGTATGGCGAGAGTTTTTATCTACACGGTTGTTTTGATGTTGGGCGTGGGGTCTGTGTATGGGCAGAAAGTTAAGTATAAGGACATATGGGCGTTGTTGAATACGCGGCAGTATGATGCTGCGGAGCCGTTGTTGAGACGTTACCTGAAAGAGAACGATGATAATCCGAATGCATATTTATATATGGGGATTATCTACCAGGAGAGGATCGCGAAGGACGATGTGCTGAAGGCTACGAAGCGGGCTCTGCTCGATATAGACTCGGCGGTTTTCTATTACGATTTTGCGTATAAGACCATTACGGAGAAGGAGCTGCGGCGGAATGACGAATACTACCAGGCGTATAATCGGCGCGATCTGCGAACCGGGGAGTTCGGTGTGAAATTATCGGATGTTCAGTTTGACCTTGAGAAACGGCTGGCCGCCCTGCGCGAGCGTGGGGATAAGGTGAAGATGGCGAAGTATTACTTTTCGCTGTGGGACAGCCTGTATAAAAAATCGAATACTTTGTTTGTGTCCGTACAGCGCGGTTATGCCGGGTGGAAGGAATTTTACCTGCGTGCGGACGACGGGTTGGTGAAGCAGCTTTCGGCGCTCGGTGTTCGCTTCGACTCGTGTGCGAAAGCACAGGAAAATTATAAGACGAGTGTAGCGGCTTTGGGTAAGACGGCGTATAGCAGCCAGGTGATCACCCCGGAGAATATTGTGGATTTTAAGAAAGATGGCGTGGCGCTGGCAGATCCCTATGGTACCGATGTAAAGATCTGGAACTATGGGAAGTTTGCATCGGATGCGAAGGCTGCCATCGGTAATGATATTTTCCCTTCGCGGAAGCGGGTACTGGAGTATGACATCGAGATCAACGCGCTGCGGGAAAAGTTCGGTAAGGACTCGGTACTGGTGAAGGGCGATCTCGACAAGCTTAGTGACAAGGTGAAAGACGAACAACTCGTGAAGTATGATGCCGCGCCGCTGCCGCTGGAGGTGTTCAGATTAAAACAATCGGATCTTGTTTATCGCGCAGCGCTGATGGAACATCGCAAGCTGCGGGATTCGAGTAATGTTCATTTGCAGCTGCGGCTTATTCATGAAGAGCTTTCGTATTTACAGGGCCTCGATAGTTTGGTAAAACGGGTGAGCAGCTCGGATATAGACCGGAGGTCGGAGGACTATGCTTCGTTTGTGACCGGCGCTTACAGCACGCCCAATGTATTGAAGAGCTATGTGAATACGGTTCAGAGCTATGTGGCGCAGGAGCGGCGTGTACGCGAGGCGTTGCTGATAAAACGGCAGGAGTCTTTGCGGTGGCTGGTGAGTAACGGTACGAATATTACCGATTCTATACCGTTGTTTACGGATGCGGTAAAGTCGAAGAAGTTCAGACCGCTGATCGTGGTGGATGAGAAGTATACTTCGGGTCTGCAATATGCGGACTCGCTGAATATGACGGGATATTTCTGTTCTATACCGGCGTCGCGCAAGCCCGATCTGCGTGTTAGTTTCCCGGTTGATAAGATGGGCTTCAAATTGTCGCGTCTGCCCAAGGTGAAGTCGCTCGTGTTTTCGGATGCTTCGGGACAGATCTTCTTTGTGCTGATGTATTCGGAGCAGGTGTCGAAGGATAAGACGTACGTGGCATCGCTGGCGAAGATCTATAAGTCTGATGGGTTGGCCTGGAGCAGTACGTATAAGTTATCGTTTGTGCCGAAGGAGCTGAGCTTTAAGGCGGATACGGGGGAATTGACGGTGAAGTCGGATGCGGTGGCGAAGGTGATTGATAAGAATGGGAAGATGAAGTAAGTAGGGGATTCGTAAGTCCAAAGGACTTACGGGGGGACGGCAGTATTGTGTGAGTGTGCGTGTAGGTTGTTGGTTTGGCGGGGCGAGTGAAGTTGAAATGCAGTGTGGGATTTGGGGTTTGGGAGTGGGGTTTCAACTTCGTTGAGGTGCAGTCGTGAGACTGCGGTATGATAGGCACCACCGATTCTCGGGGCACGGTAAGTCAGTACCTTGCGCCAGCCAAGGGCCTTGCGGCAAAACCCACTTAATAAGGCTTGACTTTTACGACAGTACCTTGCGCCAGCTGTAGCCCAGTTCACGGCAGTCGCAGACTGCAACATGATGGGCACAAGTTGCAAACTTGCGCCAAATCCTAGCTAGCCCTGCGCTTGACTTTTATGACAGTACCTTGCGCCAGCTGTGGCCCAGTTCACGGCAGTCTAAGACTGCCAACATGATGGGCACAAGTTGCAAACTTGCGCCAAATCCAAGGCAAGCCTGGCGCTTGACTTTTACGACAGTGTATCGCAAACGTTGCACCATGGAATCGATATAAACGGGGTTGGGGGCATTTGGTGGAAGGCTGTGATCCCCTAACTCATGTATGATAAAGTAAAGGAATTGTTTGTTTTACCCACACCGAAAAGCTAAAATTGTTTTATGGAAAAAAAGGCGGATATTCAAAAGACCATCTACGATAACGCGAAGAGCCACTTCCTCGGAAACTTCCCTGATTCATTGCCCATCGAACAAGCTTATGTACATATCGGTATGTACCTGGGCTGGATCATCGACAGCGATCTGTACTCAGAGTATTTCGAAGACGAAGCCTCTAACCAGATCTTCCGGTTCAAGCGAAGAGAAATCTCATGTACGATCCTCAGCGAGATCTGGGACGGCTACCTGGGCTTTGAGCTCTTCAACCGCGCCGGTAACATGTTCACCTACTATTATTATGGTGGTGGCCTGTACCGTGGCGACTACGACGAGATCCTGGTAAAGACACTCCCTTCTATCTATCACGTAACCGATAGCTGGGAAAACTACGAAAAGATCAAAGTTCGCGCTGACATGCGCTTACAGGACTGGAAGAAGCTTGTAGGCTCGACCATCTGATATCTGCATACATCTACATACTATCTACAAAACATCAAAACCGGATCCTGTGTGCTACATGATCCGGTTATTTTTTTGTCAGAACAGGATTAATGGATTAAAGGATGGCCGGGATGAATGCAGGAAATGCAGGTGTCTGTAGATGGGTAGAGTTGTATAAAAAAAAACGGATCAACGTAGCACTCCGCGCATCTCACGCATTAATCTTGCCCATCCTTTAATCCATTAATCCTGTTCTGACTAATGGAAGAACAGGTAGGCGATGAAGATAGCTGCCGTAGCTCCACAGGCATCAGCTATGAGGCCGCCGGTTACGGCGTAGCGGGTGTTACGAACGGAGATCGATCCGAAATAGAGCGCTACGAGGTATAGTGTGGTTTCGGCACAGCCGCGGAAGATAGCGGTGAGGTTGCCTACGAAGGAGTCGGGGCCGAAGCTTTTTGCTATTTCGATCATCATGGCGCGCGAGCCCTGGCCGCTAAGGGGCTTGAGCAGCGCTACCGGCAACGCATCTACAAAGTCTGCATTGATTCCCATGGAAATGAATGCCCATTTGACGCCATCGGTTATTGCCGTGAGCGTGCCTGACGTTCTGAAGATGCCGATAGCCACCAGGATAGCAATGAGGAAAGGGATTACTTTTATTGCGGTAGCAAAACCTTCTTTGGCTCCCTCGATGAAGGCATCAAACACATTTATCTTTCGGATCAGCCCAAGGGTTATAAAGCCGATGATCACGGTAAGGATAATGACGCTCGAGAACAGTGTCGACTGGCGCTGAAGCTCGTCTTTTGATAAGGATGCGAAGTAACTTACGGCGACTGCGACCGCCGCCATAAAGCCGAAGATGTATGCCAGTAATACGGGGTCAAGAAGCTTGATACGCTGGCGTATACACATATAGGTAAGTCCTCCCAGCGCCGAGCAGAACGTAGCCAGCAATGTGGGGATGAATATACTGGTAGGGTTTACAGAGCCCATGGTGGCGCGGTCAGCAATAATGGATATAGGGATAACCGTGAGGCCGGAGGCATTCATTACCAGGAACATCAGCTGCGCGTTTGAGGCTGTGTCTTTGTTGGGATTTATTTCCTGGAGCTCGTTCATCGCTTTCAGTCCGAGCGGTGTGGCGGCGTTGTCGAGGCCGAGTATGTTGGCGCTGAAGTTCATGATGATTGACCCGGTGGCAGGGTGGTTCTTCGGGATCTCAGGGAAGAGCCGGGAGAAGAACGGACCGACCAGCTTTGAAAGTATGGGTACGATGCCGCCGCGTTCGCCGATCTTCATCAGTCCGAGCCAGAGCGTCATTACGCCCGTGAGGCCGATGGATATTTCGAAGCCGGTTTTCGCCATGGTAAATGTCGACTGGAGCATCTCGGGGAATATCGTGGTGTCACCGAAGAAGACCAGCTTAACCAGCGCAACAATGAACCCGATAAGAAAGAAGGCAACCCAGATATAGTTTAGTACCATGTGGCGTGTTTTGTGGTTGGTAAAAATAGTGATTAGATGGGGGTTTTCAAGTTTGGGGTGAGAAGTAGAATAATATAGGGGATAAGGCCGCTGGCGCGGGGATTCGGCCCCGAGTACTTGGGGAGACTGCTAACATGGTAGGTACCACCGATATTCTCG
>Ga0247762_1000101_pt1 | contig 36197 bp, 23 predicted proteins | sample UWRJL081202R4_FD_181016 | JGI IMG/M metagenome (GOLD analysis project Ga0247762, IMG submission 181016) | Plant litter microbial communities from Arlington Agricultural Research Station in Wisconsin, United States - UWRJ-L081-202R-4 | ecosystem: Environmental > Terrestrial > Plant litter >...
CAGGCAGAGGGCTTTACCAACTACACCACATTCTCACTGTGGGATACCTACCGCGCGTTGCATCCGCTGTTTAACATCGTACAGCCCAAACGCAATGGAGACATGGTGGCCTCTATGTTGGCGCACTATGACCAGAGCACGCTGAAGATGCTGCCCGTATGGTCGCACTATGCCAATGAGAACTGGTGTATGATCGGTTACCACAGCGTATCCGTTGTAGTGGACGCTATCCTGAAAGGCAACTACAAAGGCGACGCAAACAAAGCGCTGGACGCCTGCGTAACAACCGCACGCCATAAAACATACGACGGCCTGGAATACTACATGACACTCGGTTACGTACCGGAAGACAAGAGCGGAGCATCCGTATCGAAGACGCTGGAATATGCATACGACGACTGGTGTATCGCCCAGCTGGCAAAGAAGCTCAACCGCCAGGATGTGTACGACGAGTTTAGCAAGCGCTCTGAGAACTGGAAGAACGTATACAGCAATGGATACATGCGCATCCGCCTGAGCGATGGAAAATTCCGTAAAGAATTCGACGCGCTGAGCACACACGGCCAGGGCTATATTGAAGGCAACGCCTGGAACTATAGCCTCTATGTGCCACAGGATCCGGACCAGATGATCAGCAAGATGGGAGGGAAGACCCGCTTTGTACAGCATCTGGACTCACTGTTTACGATGCACCTGCCCGACGAATTCTTCGCCCATACAGAAGACATCACACGCGAAGGTATCATCGGTAACTATGTACACGGTAACGAGCCGGCACACCACGCCGCATATCTCTACAACTGGACCGACCAACCCTGGAAAACCCAGGAGCGCGTACGCATGATCCTCAAAAAGCAATACCACTCAACACCCGACGGCCTCGGCGGCAACGACGACTGCGGCCAGATGAGCGCATGGTATATCTTTACATCACTAGGCTTCTATCCGGTAGCACCTGGTTCCGAACAGTATGCGTTAGGCAGCCCCGCTGTCCAAACCGCCACCCTGACACTGGAGAACGGCAAAACCTTCGAGATCGAAGCAAAAAACCAAAGCGCAACCAACGTCTACGTTCGCAAAGTCGAGCTTAACGGCACACCCCTCAACCGCCGTTACCTCACCCACAGCGAAATAATGAACGGCGGCAAACTGATATTCTACATGGCCTCAAAGCCCGTTAAATAGTAACATTCATTTACAATCTAAAAAGGGTGTTCACCAAAAGTGAGCACCCTTTTTTTATTCCTCGCTCTCACACTCACTCTGATTTTTAGCATCTTATTCTAAAATCATGCATCCGGTCTTTATAACCTTGCTTTCCCGCCGCGGGCTTCTATTTTTGCCCTTCCGATAATTGTCGGAATGACACCGCCGCAAAGAACCGGCAAACAGCAGCCACTATTTTCCTGAAACCTGGTACGAATGAAGCAATATACTTTACCCCGGCCGCTATGGGTGGCCATACTACTGATTGCCGGCTGGTCCGCAGCTTTTGGCCAGAGCTCCCGGAAAGAGTCGGCTGAACAGGCGCCGCGCAAACAACGCAGGGGCTCGGGCCTCTCATTGTTCACCGATCAGAACACAGTGTCATCCGGCGAATACATGCTTCATATCGAAGAGGCTTTTCAAAAACTCGACAGCATCCAGGGCCGCAGTGAGCTCAGCCTGGAGATACAGATAACCGGCAAGAAAGTAGCCGAGAGCGATTCCGTTCTCCAGTTCATTAATAAAAGCCTCACCAGCTATAAGACACTCAGCGTACGAAATTTAGAGATGTTCCGTATCCTCCTGCAGAATGTGCATCACGACCTCGGAGGGTATAACGACAAGATCGAAGCCACGAGCACGCAGCTACTCACACTCAAAACCACGCTTCGCGACGTTCGCCGCGACTCCCTGCTTCGCCAGCTCGTACGCGATACTGTAATTCGTAAACCTTTCGAGCCGCAACTGAAAGAGATGCGCAACAAATGGCGCCTTACCGACAGCCTGCTGCGCAACAGCCTCACCACCATCAATCAATACAAGACCCACGCGGCCTCAAGTTCCATAACGGCATCACAGGCCCTTAGCCAGATCGATAGCCGGCTTGACAAACTCGGCTCACAGATCTTCGGCAAAGAATACAACTACCTGTGGGAAGCCGGCGACCGCGCCGATAGCAACCTCGGCTCAGAGCTGAAACATTCATACAAAGCCGAAAACCAGGCGCTGGATTTTTACTTTAAAGACGCCTCCGGCCGGCGGTTCCTGATGTGGATCACCGGATTGGTGTTCTTCTTCTGGGTGACATGGAATATACGACGCCTCAGACGTATGGATAAGCTGGATACATTGAAAGGCTACGATATAACATATCTCTCAACCCAGCGCGTTACGGCCTCCATCGTCGTAATGCTGAGCCTGGCTCCCTTGTTCGTGATAAACGCGCCTGCCGCATACGTGGAGTTCGTACAGTTCCTGCTGATCATTGTGCTCACAATATTGTTCCGCAAGCAGTGGCCGCGCGAGCTGTTCTATTACTGGATTGCCGCCATCATTGTATTCGTATTGTTTACGCTTACAAACCACATCTTCTCGCCATCAACAATACAACGTCTGGGAATCATCGTACTGAATGTGGCATCGGGAGCTATCAGTTGGCTGTTCCTCGCGAAGGTCCCTAAAGAGATTCAGCTGCGCCGCTTTATACGGTTGGCGATGATCCTCAATATCGGGCTGAATGTGCTGGCTATAATCTGCAATCTGTATGGGCGATTCTCCCTGTCGCAGGTATTCGGTATCTCAGCGATATTTGCTTTTACACAGGTAGTAGGCTTATCGGTAATGATCAAGACCATAATCGAAGGGCTGCTGTTGCAGATTCACACCAGCCGCGTGAAGCGCGGAGTTGAAACCGTATTCGATTATAGCCGCATAGTGGCAGACTTCAGAATGCCCCTCCTGGTGATCGTCGTTATCCTCTGGGCCATCGTGTTTACAACACAACTATCGGTATATACGGCCCTGTACGACGCTATGGACGCATTCCTCACAACCGATCGTAGCATCGGCAGCACCACGTTTACATTGGGCAGCATCGCGCTGTTCTTCAGTATAATCTGGGTGGCTCACCTGCTGCAGCGGTACATCGGCTACTTTATGGGCGACACCGGCGAAGACGAGGAAGGTGAAAGCCTTGCTCACCGCTCAAAGCTGGTGATGACCCGCCTCGTGCTGCTGGGCGCCGGCTATCTGCTGGCGGTAGCTGCCTCCGGATTGCCGGTAGACAAGATCACCATCGTACTCGGAGCCTTGGGCGTCGGTATCGGTTTGGGCTTGCAGAATATCGTAAACAACTTCGTGTCCGGCATAATCCTGATCTTCGACCGACCGCTGAAAGTCGGCGATTCCATTCAGGTAGGCGACAAGAGCGGTCGCGTAAAAGAGATCGGCCTCCGCTCCAGCACCTTGTTTACACCCGATGGCGCCGAAGTGATCATACCGAACGGCGATATGCTCTCACAAAGCATCGTAAACTGGACATTGAGCAATACATTCAAACGTGTAGACTTCTCTCTCTCCGTAACAACAAACGAAGACCGCGATACTGTAACAACACTTATCAAAGACACCATCCTCTCAGCCGACCGGGTACTGAAAAAGCGCGAGCCGGTTATACTGGTCGAGAAGATGAGCGAAGACGGCTTCGACCTTAAAATATACTTCTGGTCAGAAGACGTAAACAAAGCAGAAGTACTCACCAGCGAAGTCCGTTACCTCATTTACGTAGCCCTCCGCGACAAAGGAATAAAAGTAAAATAACCCCAAAAAAGAACAAGTCCGTTAACTTCGTGATAGGCGACGTTAACGGACTTGTTCGTTATAGTAGTTATAAAAAATTACCTGCCTGTAATTGGATTGATCCTGCTTCCTGAACTCCGTGAAGAATTGACGTGTATAGCCACCAAGATCCAGCCCATCTATCTCGTCTAGCCCCACCCAACAATAGTCATCAGCCTCATCATTCAACGTAACCACACTTGAATCCGTCCGGCACAGAAAATCGATGAATATAAAATGCCTCGCCTCCTCAAACGTATCACTATAGATACTCTCCTGCAACCCGATCAACTGCAGATCATATATCTCAAGGCCGGTCTCTTCAAGTATCTCCCGCCGCAACGCATCCTCCATCCGTTCCCCCTGCTCAATATGCCCCCCGGGAATAACATATTGATTATTCCACTTACCAGATCGACATAACAATATCTTATTGTCAGAATTAAGAACAACAGCACTAACCGTAGGCTCCGGATACCGATTCATCCCCGAATATACAAATATCCGCAAAACCGAATTTATTCATCCTGCATCTCCACTTCCCGGTATCACATACCGGGTATTCATCCTGGTTATCCTTGCAACTTGTCCCGATATCTATCGGGATCCATTAATCCTGCCGTGCCCCGAGTTCTCGTGGGTTCCGACTACTTTACGACCATCTTCTCATAAAACGTCTTCCTCGTCGTCCTCACAATCAAAACATAAACCCCGGGTGCTACACCCGAAAGCAGAGCCCTGTCATCCTGCCGTATCAGCGCTATCTGCTGATTCGTTACCGCGCTCATCAAATGCAGCGATAAGACCTCGTCGTTGCTTTGAACCGTTATATAATCTTCTGCCGGGTTCGGGAAAATGTTCAATCCCGATAAATTTTCATGTAATACCGATACGATATCGGAATACTCATACTTCCCGTCGAAATCCACCTGCTTGAGGCGATAGTAGTTGTACCGCGGCTGCGGTGTTTCATCGGTAAACGAGTAGGTCCGTCGCACATTAGAGTTTCCATGACCGTTCACAAAACCGATAGAGTCATATTGCGTGCCCGATGTACCGCGTTCAACAACGAAGCCGCTGTTGTTTAGTTCAGTAGCCGTGGCCCATGTCAGTAGTGAAGTGCCGTCCTTCGCCTCCCCGCTAAAGCCCGTAAGCATTACCGGCATAGGACACGTCGTAACCGTATAATTGAAGGATACACGGTTGCCACCACCGTCTTCGAAATATTCAAGAATGAGGTCGGTCGAACCTGAAAGGCGTACAGTACCGGCATGAGTAACCGGATTATAGGCATGGTTGCCATAGTCGTTAATGAGGTAGGTCGAGCCTCCGTCGATACTCAGGCGCACACCGTCATCTCCGCCGATAGTAAACTTATAATCACCACATGGAAAGTTGATCCGCATTTTATAACGTATACTGAACGTTTCGGTATACACATCGCATCCGCTCGTCGCGAAAGTAGCGGTTTCCCCGCCAAAGCTTTCGTCAAAGGTTGTAGGCTCGGTAACGGAGCCCATAAAATTGGTAGTATAATTCTGAGAACCGTCATAAACATAGCCGATCCATGAACCGTTCCCGTAGGTGGTCTGGTCGCTGGTAGCGCCCTGCACTTTTACGACAACCGTATTCGAATATGCTGATGTGGTATTATTATAACCTCTGCGGCGATAATAGCGTGTGCCTGAGAAACCGGCAGGAATATCATAGGTAATGGCGGTAGCGCCTGTTACGTTGGTCCACGTAGAGTTGTTGGTCGAGATCTCCCATTGGTACCTTACCGTGCCGCTAACCGGAGTAAACAGGGCAGGCTCCGTGCTCGTAAATGCTGCCGGATCCACCGTACCACCCTGACAGAATGATTGATCGCTGCCGATCAGCCCGCCCCACGCCGGACCGAGGTCGACGTAACTGTATGATACGCGGTTAGCCCGATCGTTATCATAATAGTCCAATACCATGTTGGTCACTCCGCTCAATATGGTGACGGCGCTGTAGTTTGTATACCCATGGTCATTCCATTGATCGATCAGCCAGGTCGCCGCCCCATCTGTACTGAGGCGTTCGCCGTCGTCGCCGCCGATTATCAAGCGGTATACCGAGTTTGTGAAAGTCCTCCTCATCCGAAAACGAACCGAGAATGTCTCGGTTTGTACCGTACAGACGTTGGTGTTGAAGTTACAAACATCGGAGCCGCAAAAACTCTCGTCGAAAGTTTCATTTTCAGTTATAAACCCCTGATAGTTGGTGGTGATGTTTTGAGCGCCGTCGAATACATATCCGATCCAGGATCCGTTACCGTATGTAGTAGGGGCCGCACCGGCGGGAGGGCATTGAGCTTGTGCCTGAAGTGCCCAGAAACCGACCACCAGGAGGACTAATTTTTTCATTGTGAGTAATTCGCTCCCCAATTATGCAAAAATCTTGCCAGGCGGACAATAGATCCGGTGGCAATGTTTGCGACGAAAGAAAGAGTGTTTAAAATTCCAGATTTGGGACTTCTTATTCTTAAAAAAAGCGGCTACTGATAAGGTAGCCGCTTTATAAAGGTTAGCGCGCTTTGGCTTTGAAGAACCTCCGCGATTTTTGTCTGCGGTTACTTCCGTTGCCATTGTTCTGGCCCGTTGAAGTACGTGATGTTGTTCCAGAAGAATTAGACTGTGCCGCAGCTGGCATGCCCGCCGTGAGGAACGGGTGATTCTCCACCACCGGAATCGCCTTCTTGGCTAACCGGTTTATATCGCGAAGCATCTCACGCTCGTCTGCGCCGCAGAATGAGAACGCCGTTCCTGTAGCTCCCGCACGACCGGTACGACCGATGCGGTGTACGTAGGTCTCGGGGGTGTCAGGCAGCTCGTAGTTAATGACAAACGGCAGCTCCGATACATCGATACCGCGCGCCGCTATATCTGTGGCCACAAGCACCCGCGTAGAGCGGCTCTTGAAGTTACTGAGCGCACGCTGACGTGCACCCTGCGATTTATTACCGTGTATTGCCTCGGCAGATATACCGGATTTAACCAGGTCGTTGGCCACGCGGTCAGCGCCATGTTTGGTACGGGTAAAGACCAGTACGTGCGGCATTTCCTTCTCGCGGATAAGATGCTGCAGAAGAGCCTTCTTGTCGGGCTTCTCAACAAAATATACAGCCTGGCTCACATTTTCAGATGTAGACGACACAGGCGTTACCTCTACACGAACAGGATTTTGAAGGATCGAAAACGCCAGGCTCTGGATTTCCGTCGGCATCGTAGCCGAGAAGAATAAGGTCTGACGCTCGCTCGGAACACGCGTAAGGATACGCTTTATATCGTGAATAAAACCCATATCCAGCATACGGTCGGCCTCGTCGAACACGAGTATTTCCAGACGCGCCAGACTTATCAGTCCCTGGTTCATCAAATCCAGAAGACGGCCAGGCGTTGCCACCACGATGTCTACGCCGCGGCGCAGATCGTTCACCTGGTGAAACTGCGATACTCCACCGAAGATCACCGTGTGACGAAGCTTGGTAAACTTGCCGATAGCGGCAATACTCTCACCGATCTGCACAGCCAGTTCGCGGGTAGGAGTGAGGATCAGGGCCTTTACACCCTTGGCGCCGCCTTTGCCGTAAAGATGTTGTAAAATAGGAATTGAGAATGCTGCGGTTTTGCCGGTACCGGTTTGTGCACAGCCCAGAAGGTCTTTTCCTTCTAATACTACTGGGATAGCTTGTACTTGTATAGGTGTGGGTTGTTCGTACCCTTGTTCACGAAGAGCCCGGTTAATAGGCTCAATAAGATTCAAATCGTTAAATGACATGTTGTTCAATAAATATGAAGAAAAAACGGTCCGCCGGGGAAAATGGCACGAGCTAAACCTCAGGAACTGCAATAACGCTCCTTAGCTGTTTAGCTCCCCGAATAACCGGGACCAATAAGCGACAGCAACCATTAAAAATTTGTTGATAACCGCCCCCGTAACACTGACCAAAAAATTGGGAGGGCTCTAAAAAAAACTGGGATGCAACTCTGAAATCCGCAGGATTAAGAAAATTCCTCTTTGTGTTGCACAAATGTAACGCTTTATTATCATACCCCCAAATCGGGCAATTGTCCCACCGCTGCGTACGTAGATTCATCGATCTGTGCCGCACATTAGAATTTCTCTAAATAACCCTTGTTTCCTTCACCTCACAGTCCCATCTTTACGCTGTTTATAACCAATCTAAATAGCCTAAACACTGCGATTCCCCCGTGAATTTTAAAAAGATAGTCGGAAAAGTACACCTGTGGCTCGGCTTTGTCGCAGGAATTATTGTGTTCATCATATCCGTAACGGGGTGTATTTACGCCTTTCAGCAGGAGATACAGGACCTGACCATGCCTTTCCGCTTTGCGGAGCATCAGCCGGACAAGGCAATGATGCCGCCATCGGAGCTAAAGGCCATCGGAGAAAAACAACTACCAGGCAAACATATTCACGCAGTTTTGTACTCGGGTAAAGATCGCTCGGCCCAGGTTATCTTCTTTGATTTTAATCCAAGGTACTATTATATCGTTTACTTCAACCCTTACAACGGGCAGGTATTGGAAGTCCAGGATGTGGACGCATCGTTCTTCCAGATCGTGCTCGACGGGCATTTTTACCTGTGGCTCCCCGAACAGATCGGGCAGCCGATCGCCGCTTCGGCTACATTGATCTTTGTCGTGATGCTTATCACGGGTATTGTTCTCTGGTGGCCTAAGAATAAGAAGGCAGCCAAACAGCGGTTCACGATCAAATGGAACGCGCGGTGGCGCCGGAAAAACTACGATCTGCACAATGTGCTAGGGTTCTACGCATCATGGATTGCCATTATACTGGCCGTAACAGGCCTGGTCTGGGGATTCCAGTGGTTTGCCAACGGCTATTACGCATTGGCGGGAGGCGAGAAATCGACGGTATTTATGGACCCCGTTTCCGATACCACGGTGAGGCTGTCAGCTTCGCGGCCGGCTATCGACCTCATCTGGGACAAGATGCGGGCGGAGCATCCGGATGCAGCCAGCATCGAGGTCCACATTCCCGAAGGCAATTCTGCCATCAGCGCTAATGCAAATGCGGAGGCCGGCACGTACTGGAAAATGGACTATCGTTACTTCGATCAGAATACGCTGAAAGAACTTCCCGTCGGGCATATCTATGGCCGGTATAAGGACGCAAAGGCCGCGGATAAGTTGATGCGTATGAATTATGATATCCACGTGGGCGCAATACTCGGCCTGCCCGGAAAGATCCTGATGTTCTTTATCAGCCTGATCTGCGCCAGCCTGCCGGTTACCGGGGTGTACATATGGTGGGGAAGACGTAACAAGTCCAAAGAAGAAGTGGCTGCACCGAAAGCGAAGAAAGCGTCGCAGCCTGTTATAAATCGGGCGAAGACCGAGGCCGTGAAGATGTAACGTGTGGGGATGGCGTTAGGCCTGAACTCGCAGGCGCCTTTAGTTGGATATTAATATCATAATCGCACCACATAACGGGCCGTCTACAGGCCTGACGTTGTTTTAATGGCTCTGTTATCGCTTTTCTTTTTATTTCCTGAATCCAAAAATCTGTAAGGGTTATTGAGCTCGTATATCCAGCAACGGCACAATTATGTCTCGGGTTGGGAACGTACCTGGCCGCATACGGGCGCCAACAGCAGTGCTGCACGACGAAAAAAACAGGATTTAAGGGCATACAAACGATTTTCCCCAAAATGGGGATTACGGGTGTAATAAAATGGCACGTTTTTTCGATTTGTGGAGCGTTTGGAATGGCTGGCCTGGGATGAGTGGCTGTATAGTGGGCAGCAAAGGAGATCTAATAGCAAATACACGTATATATACAATATATGTACGTGAAATGTAATATATTTCGGATTAATACTCCATCCAAGCTTAGTCTATAACGCTTAATCTATGCGAAAACTTCTACTCGCGATATGCTTCCTGAGCATACCCATGGTCTACTTATATGCCCAAACGGGCCCTGGGGGCGTCGGAAACGCCCTCGGCGATGGCCAGCCGCGGAACCTGATCTGGCTCGAGGCGAACAGCCTCGGCCTAAGCAACGGCGCAGACATTCTTACATGGACAGACCGCTCAGGTAATAGCAATGATCTTACCACAACCGCGGCAGTAAGCCCCATCTTCCGGAACGCCGCCCCGATAAACGGTTTCGGCTATGCAGAATTTTCAAAGACCAACAACCGGATTGTCTTAAATCCTTTCAACGATATGCCCCAGTCGGGGCTTACGACTATTATCGTCTACCGCACTACTGACAGTAACGACGGCCTCGTATCCTATACTACATCGACACAGGTAGACGCCTATACACTGCGCAACAGTAACGCGCTGCGCACATTCCTGGTAGACGGAACTTCCACAACCTCTACTGTAGTGGCAAACGCCTCCAGCACGTCGCCAAAGATCCTTATCAACTCGTGGGAAAACGTGAACGGTTTGCTTACCTGGCAACTGAACGGCGCAGAGTCGGGAGCAGCAGCAAACGTTTATGCGCAGTTACCCGGTAATAAAGTAGGGCAGACCATCCCTTCCGGCGGAGCGCTGGCATTGGGTGGCGTTCAGACAGGGGTGAACTCAGGATATGCCGCGGCCGACGCCTTTCAGGGCGACATCGCCGAGGTGATTGTATACGACAAGAAACTCAATGACGCACAGATACGCATATTGAATAACTACCTGAGCGCCAAATATTCCGTGACCATTGCAACCGACAACTACGCCGGCACAGCACCTTATTACTACGAGATGATCGGCATCGGGCAGCTCAACAACCAAAGTCACACAACGGCAAACAGCGCCGGCTTTATCCTCGCCACCTATAACACAACGCTGGCTAACAGCCAGTTCATAATGGCGGCGCACAACAATGCGGCCACAACCGTTACAACAGCCGACGTAGACGGCGCGACAGTAAAACAACGCTGGAACCGCATCTGGTATCTTGACGGCGGCCAGAACTTCGATGCCTCGGTCACCTTCGACCTGGGCGAAGGCATAACGGGGGGACAGACGCCCGAGAATAAGGACAACTATGTGCTTCTCCGCCGTAGCGGTACTACAGGTAACTTTTCGGTAGTCTCTATCGCCAGCGCCAGCAAATCGATAACCAACGACCGTATCACATTCCGGGCTACAGGAGCGGCGCTCACCGACGGCTACTATACATTGGGAACACTGGACGCCGTAAACAGTCCGACGAACGGTGTGAACATCCGGACATGGTACAGCTATCAATCCGGTAACTGGAGTTCATCCACGACGTGGACATTGGATGCGGGTGTGATACCACTGCTTATGAATCCGGCAAACGAGGTGCCCGCGCCGTCAGATCGCGTAGTCATTACCAACGGCCGCACGGTCACTACCGACGTGGGCAATATTACAGTAGCGGGTATGGAGGTTTACGGAACGCTTAACCTTGCATCTACCGCCGGGCATAATTTTACAACAATATCCGGCAACGGGCGGATCCGTATGCAGGGTAACAACCCCGGAACTGGTCCGGTCGATAACTTCCCGGCAGGCGATGCCACGGGCTTTGCCGATGCATCCACGGGCGGTACGGTAGAGATCTACGGATCGTTTACACCGATCACGTTAAACCAGAACCGGGCATTCAATCATCTGATCATAAACCTGAGCGGCGGCGGAACGGCGCTGCTGAAGGCGAACTTTGCTATCAACGGAGACCTTCGGATCAACCAGGGTATTTTCCAGATCAATGATAACGCGTCGGCTGCACGCACAATAGACCTCAAAGGAGACCTCGTAGTCGAATCCGCCGGCCAGGTGATAGTCGGTACGGGCGGACGCCATCAGTTCAACTTCTACGGCGACCTGAACAACAACGGCGGTACCATAAACTTTACTACACGCACATCGGTAAGCGCTTCCACCGACGATACCAACGGCCTCATAGATGCCAACTTCCTCAGCGGTTTCCAGGACCAGGACATTATCTGTAACGGGCCGTGTAAGTTCTACCGCCTGGAAATAGATAAAGGATTGGACGATTCCTATAAGCTCAACATCAGCGCTTCGGCATCAGCCAACTTCGCCCTGTACGGCTACGCCTCACAGAACCATGCCGCGGTAGACCAGCTTACAGACAACAGTAACGCCTTCGGCCTGATCCACGGCACAGCGATCGTCAATACCAACGTAACCATTCCCAACCTTACCGTGAGTGGAAACTATAATGTTTCCGAAGGTGCCACGCTTTGGGTTAACGGTGGCACAGTTTCTTGTTCCGGTAACGCATTGGTTCCTTATGGCCGCATACGCGTAAGCAATGGCGTGCTTAATTCGCTTATCGCTAACGGTATCACCTTCCGCAAAAGCGGTACGCTGGAAGTAGAAGGTGGTACGGTAAACGTATACCAGATCCGGACATCGGTGCTGGGTGTAACCAACGTAGGTGGTTATATACAAACGGGTGGTATTGTAAACGTAGGGCTCGGCGGCGGAAGCACTGATTACTATACGTTCAGTCTTACCTATCCGGGTAACGTGTTCCGGATGAGCGGTGGTACGCTGAACATTACCCGCCCTACCTCGAAAGGATTTTTCTTTGTGAACTCAGACCCCGAGAACCAGAGCGTTACCGGCGGAACGATCGCCTTCGAGATCAGCGAGAATACAACAAACTATTCGATCACGTCGCGCGTGCCCTTCTGGAATCTCGTACTTCGCAAAAGCGCAGGATCGGGCACCACGTTCCTGCTGGCTGGTGGAACCTCCGGCTCCGGCACGGAAGCGGCCACAATCGCCGCACAGCCACTGATCGTTCAAAACAGCCTCTCGGTAGAGAGCAACGCGATACTCAATGCAAATGGTAACAATGTGGAGATCTGGAAAGATCTTACACTACAAACCGGTACGGCCTATACTACCGGCGCCAATACTACATACTTCAACGGCTTCGCTAACGGTGTGCTGGATCTCGGCACAAATTTGCGTACGTTCAACAACATCGAGATAAACAAGTCAGTGGTGGCTAACGGCGTTACGCTGACCACGGGCGCCACACCGAATGCGATACAGGTAAATGGCGCGCTGCGGGTCGTTCAGGGCTTCCTGAATTATAACTCGTTTGTCGTGGATGCAAAAGCTGGTGTCTATAACACAGGCACGATCGGTTCAGCAGCAGGCACTGGGAAGCTGTTGCTGGACGGCTCGTCGGCACAAACCATCTCCTCCGACGACGGACTGTTTTATTCAGTAGATCTTAATAATACCAATGGGGTGTCGTTGAGTGACGGCACGATGCGTGTAGCCAAAACACTCACGCTGACCAACGGAGTATTCAATATTGGCACATTCAAGCTCACGATGGAGGGTGCTTCGGCGGCCATCACAAATTCCGTGTTTGGCACAACCAGGATGATCCAGACTGCCGGTAACGCATCGGATGGCGGGCTCGAGCAATACTTCGGAGCGAACAAAACGCTCCTTTACCCGATTGGCACAAATGCCAACAGTACCATTCGCTATACACCGGCCACGGTGTTGCTGGCAAACTACGCGGATGACGGTTATGTACAGATCACGCCAGTTGACCAGGTGTTGCAGACCACTAACCTCAGCGGAAGCGCCGACATACTTTCATATTACTGGCGCGTGCTTAACCGGGGCTTCGCCGCATTGCCGAAGGTATCGTATCAGTTTGCTTACGATCAAAGCGACGTAACCGGCACGGAGACCAACTATGTACCGGGTAAAGTGTTGGATACAACCCCCTTTACCCGCTCTGCTGACGGCGCCGCCAATGACATCAACACGACCACGAACATCATTACATTCAACGGTTCGGCTATAAACAGCGCCTTTACCACAGCCGGGTTTACGCTGGAACAGGCCAACTATACAGCAGGTGGCACAACCCGCTTTACCGGGGCGCCTACAGTTTACTATAACCGCGAGAACGGCCACACTGGCTGGAACGACGACAATAAATGGTCGCTGGTGGGGTATAACGGTACGGCTACAACAAACCAACCCGGCCCCGGCGACATTGTAAGACTGCGGAACACAGACGCCTCCAACGACCAGAACAGTTGGGTACGTATGGATGTAAATACATCGGTAGCAGCCATCATCTTTGACAACAGCGGCGGCGGTTACCGGAACCGGGTAACGATACCACAGACACAGGTCGTATCGCTCGGCGTTGTAGACGGAGAAGGAGAGATCTATGTGGAGTTCACCGCTGCGCAACAACCTACTTTCAACTCGTCTGACTTCGGCGGCTTTGCCAAACAGACTAACAGCTTCTTTATCTATCGCCCGAACAGCGACAACACCACGGCTATTCCGCTGCCTACCAGTATTACGGAGTATCCCAACCTGCGTATTGAAGGCGGTAACGGCACCATAGACCAGCGAATCGTTACCAACACGGTGCCGATCATAATCAACAGGGACTTCTGGATAGGCTATGCAAGCACATTCCGCTCGGGCGCTAACGTAACCGTTTTACAAGACCTGCTGCCGGGTGGAGGCGGAGGTAACGGCGGTGAGTTCGAAATAGGCGACAACGCGGCGCAGACCATTACCGTGGGCCGCGATATTACCATGGCAAACGACCCGGCTTGTAGCATTACCGTGCGTAACAATACAACAGGTACATTGATACACCGGCTTTCCGTAGGCCGTAACATTACGCAAAATGTAGGCGTGATAGACCTGTACAACGGCACAGGCACGAACAATAATGCCGTGCTCGAGCTGAAAGGGATCGACAATGGCACCTACACGAATGCCACGGCAAATATTCCCGATCTGTATCGGATCGAGATGAACAAGGGAACTTCGATTACAGCTACATTTACCCTCTCCAATACAGTAACCCTAAGCGGACCTACCAGTACCGCGACGAAAGCGCTGGAGCTGAAGAACGGCTTGCTTATTCTGAACAGCGCGGGGATAAACTTCGTACTGTCATCGAGTGGGGATTTTACAATCCCTTCTACCAGTGGCCTTACCGTAACGCAGGGGCAGGTGTCTGTATCCGGAGCCAACTCCGGTATCTCGCTGGACGGCCTGCTTCGCATTAACGGCGGAACGGTAACATTGGACGATGCTGTTAACGGCGGTAACAATTACATCGAATATGGAGCGACGGGCAACGCACGCATCGATCTGATTTCGGGCAGCCTGACAGTGGGCTCGCAGATCCGTCGCGGAGTAACGTCTACGGCGGGCATCTTAAGATATTCACAAACCGGCGGCACGCTGATCGTCGGAAAGAATGCTGCGCCTGAAACAAGCCGCGGAGTATTCGAGATCACCAATACCAGTAGCCAGTTCAACTATACGGGTGGAACATTCACTATCGTGCGCGGAGTGAACAGTGCATTCGTACCATCGCTGCTGCTGGAGCCGGCGGTTGCGTCGACCATTTCCGGGATAATTATAATAGGCAATGCCAATACACCTTCCGGAACAGCCAGTCAGAACATCGGCATCAAAGCAGCTGTAGCGATCAATAGCCTCGCCATCAATAACCCGAACGGCGCCAATCCTACAGTGAAGATCTATGCGCTGCCGCTTACTATAAGTGGAAACCTTATTGTTGCCCCCGGCGCCACACTCAATGCGCAGGGCTACGATCTGACGCTGCGCCAGAATTTCACCAACGATGGTGCCTATATCGCCAGTGGCAACAAGCTTATCATGAATACGTTAACCGGCCCCGTAAAAACATTGTCAGGCTCGGGCACATTCGATATCTATGACTTCTACAAATCAAATACAGGAACCCTTAATATATTAAGGAGCATTATTGTAAATAATGAGTTCCGGTTGCTTGCCGGCACGCTGAGTACCGGCTCTAATTATATCGACATCAACGGCAACGCTATAATCGATGCCACGCATATCAGTACGTCGGGATTCGGCCTGATATTCTCCGGAACGTCCTCACAAACGCTGAGCCGGACTTCAGGTGTAGGTACCTCTATACTGGGAATAGTCACGATCAACAACCCGAACAACGTGGTTGTACCAAACGGCCAGGACTACGAGTTCCAGATAACCGGCACATTGCGTATGGAGCAGGGCGTATTCGATATCGGCGGAAACTTGCTGGAACTAATGAGTACCGCTACCATCGTACCCGTAAATACATATTCGAAGTCGAATATGATACGTACCAACAACTCGTTCACCGACAGCGGCCTGAAGAAGAATTTTTCAGCTAACTACAAAAAAGATTTTATCTTCCCGGTAGGTCAGTTGGAGTATACACCGATCACGTTCGACCTGGGCGCCACCGGTAACACATTCGGGACATCGGCCGGTAGCATTACCGTTCGCACAGCTAATGAGACACATCCAAGCGTAGTAGAAGATACGGAAATCTCCGGCCCGCAGATCACCGACCAGAGCAATGCGCTTGAATATTACTGGACGATAGACTGTAACACGATCGCTAACGACTTCAAGGCCAGCGCTATCTTCACGTACTCCCAGGGCGATGTAAAGGTAACAGCGCCGTATACAGAGGCCGACTACATTGCCGCACGCATCCTCAGCGACAATAACCCTTCTGAGAATATCAACAAATACAGCACCCTGGAGGTAGACGAGAACGCCAACACGATTACGATAAGCTTTGCCGGTGTTACCGACGAAGGTATGTCGGGCGACTACTTTGCCGGTGTGGATCCTGCTATTCCGAATATCGTACCGATTTATAAGACAACACGCAACGGCCTTGTTACCGAAGGCACAGGCGGCGGCGTATACGACAACCTGGTTCCCGGCGGTGGCGCGCCCGATGGCGCGGTGCTGGTGATACGCACGGGCCATACGTTGAACTTCAACATCAACGATGTATCGCTGTACAAAACCGAGATCCAGGCTGGCGCGGTTCTCAACGTTCAGGGCACATACGCTCACAGACTCGGAATTGTTAGCGGCCAGGGCACACTACGCATCACAAGCAATACCAACAGCGCGGTTGTACCCGCAGGCTTCTATCAGGACTTCTTCAGCTGTGGAGATGGCGGTAAGCTCGAATTTGCCGGCACCGGCTCGTACGATATCCTGGGTGGTATCACTGCGGTGCGGAACCTTACGCTGAGCGGATCGGGCGATCGTTTGCTGGCAAACAACGACCTGGCAGTGTGCGAAGACTTCCTGGTTACGGGGCCTTATTTCCAGAATAACAATAATCGTGGCATCACCATCACCGACGACCTGCTGATCACAGCAGGTACGTTCGACAAGGGCAATGGTAACCGTACACTGTTCGTGGGCGACAGTCTGCGGATGCAGGGAGGTACGTTTACCAGCGTTTCCGCAGGCGACCGTATCGTAAAAGGCAATGTCATCATAAATGCAGGTACGTTCAATACCGGTAGCGGCGGCCGCCTGATGATCTCCGGTGATCTGAATTTCAACGGTGGTACGTTTACCGGTGGTTCAGGAACAGTGCGCATCATCATGGAAGGCACGGCCAACCAACACATGAACGGCACGTTTACAGGCAGCAATGCGCAGCTGCATCGCCTGGAAATAAGCAACGCAGCGGGAGTGACCCTGGGCGGAAATGCCGATGTGGTGGCCGAGCTGTTACTCACCACGGGTAATGTCTTTACAGGCACGAATAAATTCAAGCTCAGCAACACGGCTACGATCACGCCGGCACAGGGAAAATCAAACTCGTTTGTAGAAGGCCGCCTGCACAAGGTTATGGATGTCGGCACTACCTTCATATTCCCCGTGGGTAAACAAGGCCGCTGGAGATATACCACGATCAACAACGTAAGCATCGGCAACTTTACATGGAGTGCCGAGTTCTTCGGTGGTAACCCTACACAGGAGGCCGGAGTAACTAGCCTTACATCGTCCGACCCATCAGTGGTACGCGTGTCACGTGGCGAATACTGGAAGATCTCCGATGGCTTTACAACGGCTACCGGGTCGAACGCCAAAATCGGTTTGAGCTGGGGGTTCGATAGCGACGTATCGGTCAACTCATCCGAACGTGAAGCCCTGAAAGTAATGTACTGGAACAGCACGACATCACTCTGGGATAATAAAGGCGGTACAAACTTCGCCAGCGGCCACACGCAGGCACAGGGCGACTTCATGTCCGTAAGCACATCGGCCTTCAGCGAGCATATCTTTACACTGGGCTCGACAGATGTGGCAAACCCGCTGCCCGTACAACTGGTGGCATTTACCGGTATGACGGTGGAGCGCACCAACTATCTGAACTGGGAGACGGCGACGGAGCACAACAATGCATACTTCGAGCTGCAGCGATCGGCGAACGGCGAGGAATTCGAAACCATTGCAAAAGTAGTAGCGATTGGCAACGGCTCGGTCGGCGGAAAATATGCGTATGTAGATGGTAAGCCGCTGTCAGGCCGCAACTATTATCGCCTGAAGCAGGTCGACATCGACGGCAAGGTCAATTACCCCAGCACACTTGTTGTGCTGACAGTAGACGGTGAAGCCACATTCCAGTTCGACTTCGCGATCTTCCCGAACCCGACAGACAACCAGAATGTGAACCTGCTGATCCAAAAGAGCAACGACGAGCCAGTCGAGATCCGCCTCTTCGACCTCAAAGGCCACAAGCTGATGCAGCGCACAGTAGAAGGTGGTTTTGAAACCGAAACAAAACTCGACAGCATCCCAACAGGCCTCAGCTCAGGCATTTACCTCATCGAAATGCGCCAGGGAGCCACATCCCGCGCAAAACGCATCATGATCCGGTAATTGTTTTGCTTTCAGAATTAGCGCAGGCGAAAATATGGCACAAGTCTGTGACTTACCTTCAAACAACAAAAAGGCCTTGTAAACTTCTGGTTTACAAGGCCTTTTTGCATTTAGCCGGCGCCCAGCCGATCAAGTGTTTGGCTATTTCTGCCCAATTATTACCGATATTTGACAATCCTTATAACTTTGCGCACACAAAACCGACCTTTATGTTATTGGACTTTGAAAAACCTATCGCTGCCCTGGAAGCTAAGCTGGATGATATGAAGCATCTGGCCAGTGACAGCGACAAGGATGTGCAGAATGCCGTGAAGGCTCTGGAGAAGAAAATTCTTGAGCTGAAACGTGAGACCTTTGAAAACCTGACCGGCTGGCAACGTGTACAATTATCCCGCCACCCGGACCGACCCTATACCCTGGATTATCTATACGAGATCACAACCGACTTTATCGAGCTGCACGGCGACCGTACAGTGTCCGACGACAAGGCTATGGTTGGCGGATTGGGTACTATCGACGGACAGACGTATATGCTCATCGGTCAGCAGAAGGGCCGCAATACCAAGCAACGCCAGCTGCGTAACTTCGGTATGGCTAACCCCGAAGGATACCGCAAGGCTTTGCGCCTGATGAAGATCGCTGAGAAATTCAATAAGCCGATCATTACCTTTATCGATACGCCCGGTGCGTTTCCCGGTCTCGAAGCGGAAGAGCGCGGACAGGGTGAAGCCATCGCCCGCAATCTCAAGGAAATGTTCATGCTGAAAGTACCCGTGATCTGTATCGTGATCGGAGAGGGAGCTTCCGGCGGCGCGCTCGGTATTGCGATAGGCGACCGTGTGCTTATGCTCGAAAACTCATGGTACTCGGTGATCTCTCCCGAAAACTGCTCTACCATACTCTGGCGCAGCTGGGACTATAAAGAGCAGGCGGCCGAGCTGTTGAAGCTTACAGCAAAAGATATGCATTCACTGAAACTGGTAGACGGCATAATAAGAGAGCCTCTGGGCGGCGCGCATACAGATGTGAAATGGATGGCCGCGGAAGTGAAGAAAGTGATACTCGAGCAGACGAAAGAATTGCTCAAGCTTACACCGGAACAACGTATCGAACAACGCATCGAGAAATTCACCTCGATGGGCGTTGTAAAAGAATAGCCGGAAGATATCAATTCGAATTTGTTAGAAGAAGAATAGCGTGGGGGTTGCAGAGGTGCAGCCCTTACGCATTTATAATAGGAGGTAAATACACTATGAAACTACATGTAATCGATACAGGATTCTTCAAGCTCGACGGCGGCGCCATGTTCGGCGTGGTCCCGAAGTCTATCTGGCAGAAAACAAACCCGGCCGATGACAATAACCTGTGCTCATGGGCTATGCGATGCCTGCTGATCGAGGATGGCAACAAGCTTATACTGATCGACAACGGCATAGGAGATAAGCAGGATGCGCGGTTCTTCAGCTTCTATTACCTTCACGGCGAGACCGGGCTGCAAAGTTCGTTGCGACAGGCTGGCTTCGATTATGCTGATGTAACCGATATGTTCCAGACACACCTGCATTTTGACCACTGTGGTGGCGGAGTGCGATACGAGAATAGTAAACCTGTCCTGACATTTCCGAATGCAACCTACTGGTCCAATCCCGAACATTGGGTTTGGGCTACGAAGCCTAACCCACGCGAGAAGGCCAGCTTCCTGCGGGAGAATATACTACCCATAGAAGAGAGCGGGCACCTAAAGCTGATCGACAATGCTGCGCCATCGCCGTTTCCCCAATTCGATATAACATATGTATCGGGACATACGGATAAGATGATGATACCGCGTATCCGCTATAAAAACCAAACGATATGTTTTATGGCCGACCTTCTGCCTTCAGTTGGCCACATTCCGCTGGCATACGTTATGGGATATGATACCAGGCCGTTGCTCACGCTGGAGGAGAAGGAACGCTTTTTAAACGAAGCCGCTGATAATCAATATATTCTCTTCCTCGAGCACGATCCTCTACACGAGTGCTGTACCGTAAAACGTACTGAAAAGGGCATACGTGTAGACCGAACATTCCCCCTCAGCGAAGTACTATAATTTCTTCGCACTCACCCTCACACTGTCCCACACTGCATTATCGCTCTCACACTTCGCACTCGCACTGTTTTTTTTAGGGGTATGGACGTTTATAAGTGTTATACAAAAAGACTATTAATATGAAGATCGGATTGACTCTTTCCGGTGGAGGAGCACGTGGAATTTCGCATATCGGCGTCCTCAAGGCACTGGAAGAATTTGGAGTAACGGTAAGTTGTATATCGGGAACCAGCGCGGGGTCTATAGTGGGCTCGCTTTACGCCTACGGGCTGAAGCCGGATAATATACTCGAACTGGTGATCTCTACGAGCCTGTTCAGGGCAATGCGCCCCGCGTGGACGTGGACAGGACTGCTGAACGCTGATGGACTGCGGGATACATTGCTGCAGCATATCCCCGAAAATACATTTGAATCACTAAAGATCCCGATGACCATAGCCGCCACCGACATATCGGCAGGTAAGGCAGCATACTTTTCCACGGGCGAGCTTATCCCCGCAATACTGGCATCCAGCTGCGTCCCGGCTGTATTCAACCCAATACACATCGACGGAGGCACATATGTAGACGGCGGCCTGGTCGATAACCTGCCGGCGGCAGTGATCCGCGACAAGTGCGATCTCCTCATAGGATCGCATTGTAACTATATAAGCGGCGCGTTTGATGTAAAGAGCTTTCGCAGCGTGATCGAGCGCAGCCTGCTGATAGCGATCAATGGCAATACAGTGGCCAGCAAAAGCCTGTGCGATATACTGATTGAACCACCCGATGTGGGGAACTATAGCGGCTTCGAGATCAAAAAAGCCAAAGACCTGTTTCATGCAGGATACCAATTCGTACACGATAATTTCAAACAAGACGATTTTGCACGCGTAAGCCATGGCTGATACGTTTAAAGAAACCCTCCTGCAAGGCATACCAGACGTACTGCCTCCATTACGAGCCTATGATAATACCGTAAGTCACGCGCCCAGGCGCAAGGCAATCCTGACAAAAGAAGAAGAGGCGCTTGCCTTGAGAAATGCGCTGCGGTATTTCGATCCAAAACATCATGCTGAGCTTGCACCGGAATTTTATAATGAACTCAAACAATATGGTCGCATATATATGCACCGGTTTCGCCCGGAATACGAAATGTGTGCCCGCGCGCTGGATGCTTATCCATATAAGTCGCTGCAGGCTGCAGCCATAATGATGATGATCCAGAACAACCTGGACCCGGCCGTGGCGCAACATCCACACGAGCTTATCACATATGGAGGTAACGGAGCCGTGTTTCAAAATTGGGCACAGTATCTGCTTACCATGCAGTATCTGGCTACGATGACGGGCGAACAGACATTGCACATGTATTCAGGACACCCGCTCGGACTGTTCCCGTCATCGACAGACGCACCGCGCGTAGTGGTGACGAACGGAATGATGATCCCCAACTACTCGAAGCCGGATGACTGGGAGCGCTATAACGCGCTTGGTGTTACGCAGTACGGGCAGATGACAGCAGGCTCATATATGTATATTGGCCCGCAAGGTATAGTACATGGAACGACGATAACAATACTCAATGCAGGCCGTAAGATAAGCAGGGCAGGAGAGGGGCTCGAAGGAAAGCTGTTTATCTCATCTGGACTGGGCGGCATGAGCGGCGCACAGCCCAAGGCGGCAAAAATAGCAGGTTGTATTTCCATCGTTGCGGAAGTGAATGCAAAGGCCACCTATAAACGCCATGAGCAAGGTTGGGTAGACGAGGTGATCGATAACCTGGATGCGCTCGTTAAACGTGTGCTACGGGCAAAGGCGGCTAAAGAAGTGGTCTCACTCGCGTACCAGGGAAACATCGTGGAGGTATGGGAGCGCTTTGACCGGGAGGATCTATACGTGGATATGGGGTCGGACCAGACATCGTTACATAACCCATGGGCCGGTGGCTATTATCCCGTCGGCCTGACGTTCGAAGAGGCTAATGCGCTTATGGTAAACGATCCGGAAGCGTTCAGAGAGCAGGTACGACAATCGCTGCGAAGACAGGCCGCCGCCATAAACCGCCACGCGGCAAGAGGCACATATTTCTTTGACTATGGCAATGCTTTCCTGCTCGAAGCATCGAGAGCGGGTGCGGAAGTGATGGCGGATAACAACATTGATTTCCGCTATCCTTCATACGTACAGGATATTATGGGGCCGATGTGTTTTGACTTTGGCTTCGGGCCGTTCCGGTGGGTGTGCACATCGGGTAAGCAGGAAGATCTTGATCATACAGATCTGCTGGCCACGCAGGTATTGGAAGCGCTGTTGAAGGAAGCACCGCAAGAAATACAATCGCAACTCCTTGATAATATTCAATGGATAAAACAGGCAAAGCAGAACAAGCTGGTCGTAGGCTCGAAGGCACGGATACTTTATGCGGATGCCGAAGGGCGCATCGCGATAGCAAAAGCGTTTAATGCAGCGGTACAGGCTGGTACTATAGGTCCCGTTGTGCTGGGCCGCGATCACCATGACGTGTCGGGTACCGATAGCCCGTTCCGTGAGACCTCTAATATATATGATGGTTCGCGGTTCACTGCGGATATGGCGATTCATAACGTAATAGGCGATTCGTTCCGTGGCGCAACATGGGTATCGATACACAACGGTGGCGGTGTAGGTTGGGGCGAAGTCATTAATGGAGGATTTGGCATGTTATTGGATGGTAGTGACGCGGCACAACGCAAACTACAAAGTATGTTATTCTATGACGTAAATAACGGGATAGCGAGACGCGCATGGGCACGCAACTCAAACGCTTTATATGCTATTCAACGGGCCATGCAGCAGACAGACCTTAAAATCACAATACCGAATATGGTGAACGATGATTTGCTGTACATAACCCAAGGAAACAATTAAACAAATTGTACGTTAGAAATCTTTGAATCAATTTTGACGCACTAAAACAAACAAACACTTTCTATGAAAAAAATCATTATCACAGCTTTGTCGCTTCTTCTTGTTGGAACTGTGAGCTTTGTTAATGCTCAAACCAAATCAGGCAACATGATGCTTGGTGGCGGTATCAACTTCTCATCGACTAAAGTAAAGGGGTCTGACGATAAACAAAATTCCTTCGGCTTTACGCCACAGTTCGGTTACTTTGTAGCCGATAATTTTGTCGTTGGCTTGGGACTGTCTTTGACAAGCCGCAAGACTGAACAAGGAAATAACGAAAACAAAGTAAGCGGCTGGCAGGTTGCGCCTTTTGCGCGTTATTATAAGTTTACATCAAACGATCACTTCGCTTTCTTCGGCCAGGCAACTATTGGATTTGGCGGAACAAAGAGCACCAATACGGCCATTCCAGATGGTCCTAAGACAAGCGATATGATTGTAGCGATATCACCTGGTTTTGCTTACTTCTTCAATGAGCACTGGGCGCTCGATCTGTACTTTCAGGGCCTGACTTTCGAGTCTCAGGATCCTGACAAAGACAACAACACGAAAGACGACAAAGTAACCACTATCGGTTTCGACGTTAACTCACTGAATCCGACATTCGGTGTTCGCTACCATTTCTAATTGATTTGCGTTTGCCGATGACAACATAACGTCATAGTTATATAAAATGAAAAGGAGGTTGGTGATACCAGCCTCCTTTTTTATTTTACACAGAGTAGATCAGATAGCAATAGCAACATACTCCTAAAGTAGCAGGCCGGTAATCTGTATATATATTATGTTCTTATGCATAACTGCAAAATATAATTTGGCACACTATTGATTAGTAAGCGTGAACACAATTAAAAAAGTACATTGTGTTAAACGACTAACACCCTATGAAAAGAATCTTTACGATCATCGTACTATTGTCCTCGATAATAGCCACCAATAAGGTGACACATTAAAATTGACAAATAGAAATATATAAGACCGGCTATTGTATATTGATCAATAGATGTCGCCAACCCGAATAGGTTGTATTACGTTAACAGAACAAAATTACCCCTATGAAAAAAACTATAATTGCTACCGTTGTCTTGATTTTTACTGTCATGTCTGTAAGTGCCCAAACCGAAAAGGGCAATATGTTTGCCGGACTGAATATCCAGTACAACAGGTTCAGTCCGGAAACGGTCGGCCCTTCGTTTTCAGGTTATGAGAAAACAACGTCTATAGGTTTCGGCCCCGAGTTCGGCTACTTTGTGGCCCGTAACCTTGTTGTTGGCCCCGACGTATACTTTGGTCACTTCACCTCGACCAACAACCTTGGCGAGGAGTCCAAAACAACATCATGGCGTCCGGGCTTGTTCGCAAGGTATTACAAATACACCTCGGAAGGTAAGTTCGCATTCTTTGCACATCTGGTAGCTGGCATTGGTCGCGCCACTTCTAAACAAAGCGATCCATCAGGTACCGTGGAGACCATAGGAAAAGATAAATCCACATACGCTCAACTTTCGCCAGGGTTCGCGTACTTTTTCAACAGACACTGGGGACTTGACATCGCTGTAACAGGACTGTATTTCAACCAAATCAAAAGCACCAACGACCTGGGCATCTGGAAATCAACCACAGGAGGACTCAATATAAACTCATTGTCACCCAACCTGGCCGTTCGCTATTACTTCGGCAGCTGATTTTAACATGCAAACGGTATGCCCATGTTCGGATACCGGAAGGAACGGATTCAGGCCTTTTTTTTGCACAGCAACTCGTATATTTGTTCAACAAACTAATCCATTATGAAAAACGTAAGATCGCTTATTTTAACACTCGTTATAGCACTCGCTTGTGCCGGAAGTGCGTTCGCACAAGCCCAGGTTGCAATAGGTGTAAAGGGCGGGCTTAACTTTGCCAAGCTCGATGGTACAAGCGTAGACGGCACGTTCAAAAGCCGTACGGGCTACCACTTCGGCGCCTTTGGTCTGATTAAGCTCAGCAAGATCGGTATACAACCCGAGATCCTGTTTTCGCAGCAAGGCTCGAAGATCAAAACAAACACCGGTGACTTCGATGCTAACTTCAGCTACATCAACATTCCCGTCCTGATCAAGCTGTATACAGTAGCCGGTATAAACCTCCAGGCAGGTCCGCAGTTCGGATTCCTCTCCCGCGCAGAGATCGACGACAACGATGTAAAGGACTCCTTCAAGAAATCGGATGTAAGCCTTGCCCTGGGAGCAGGATGGGATCTTCCGTTCGGACTTACACTGGACGCCCGTTACAATCTCGGTCTTAGCAAAATAGACGATACCTCTACGGCTGACAAAGTAAAGAATCAGGTGTGGCAGGTTTCTGTAGGCTATAAACTTATCAAGCTCGGCGGCGGTAATTAAAAAAACAGGGTGAGTACTCAGCTTCATGCGAATACTCACCCTGTTTTTTTTTACCTCGCTCTCACACTGTTCCTCACACTGCCCCGCTATACAGATAACACCCCGTAAAAACTGGGGAATTTTTGTAACAACTCCGGGTACTATTCTGCTATTATCAAAAAGTAATCTCTTCTACCTTTTTGAGCCAGTATATATTTATCGTATAACAGGTCTGTTGCTATGAGCTTGCGCTCGAGCTTTATCTTTTCCTTGTTGATGCTTACACCGTTGCCCTGAATGGCTTTACGCGCTTCGCCTTTCGAGGAGTAAATAGTAGTCTTCTCGCCAAGCAGGCTCACCGGGTCAACATCGCCCTCGAAGAGCTCGCGACTTACGCGGAAAGTAAGGCTTTCGTCAAAAGCATCTTCGATCTCCGGGCCGGTAAGCTTCTTGAAGTCTTCGAACGAAGCGCCGAATAGGATGTCGGTTGTGGCCTGCGCCTTTGCCAACTGTTCCTGACCGTGTACCCGGATCGTGATGTCTTCCGCCAGAGCCCGCTGTAGCTTGCGCAGTTGGGGGGCTTCATTGTGCTCAGCCTCAATCGCCTCGATCTCGCCCTTTTCCTTCAGTGAAAAAATACGGATAAAGTTAGGAGCATCGGCATCAGACACTTTGCTAAGCCAGTATTGATAGAATTTATAGGGAGATGTCTTCTTGGGATCAAGCCATACGTTACCACCTTCTGTCTTACCGAACTTGGTGCCGTCAGCCTTTGTAATAAGTTTCGTGGTGAGGGCAAAGGCATCGCCATCGGCCTTCCGACGGATAAGCTCGGTGCCGGTCACGATATTACCCCACTGATCCGAACCGCCCATCTGCAGCTTGCAGTTCTTATTCTGATTCAACCAATAGAAGTCATAGCCCTGTACCAACTGGTAGGTGAACTCGGTGAATGACAGTCCTGTCTCCAGGCGCTTCTGCACAGAGTCCTTGGACATCATATAATTTACCGTGATGTGCTTACCTACGTCGCGAATGAAATCGAGGAATCTGAATTCTTTAAACCAGTCGTAGTTGTTAACCATTTCGGCAGACGACGAGCCGGCGCTGAAATCGAGGAACTTCTCCAGCTGCGCCTTTACACACGCCACGTTATGATTCAGAATGTCTTCGGATAACAGATTGCGCTCAGCCGACTTGCCGGACGGATCACCCACCATACCGGTAGCGCCACCTACGAGGGCCACAGGTCTGTGCCCGCAGCGCTGAAAATGCACCAGGGTCATGATCTGTACGAGGTGACCGATGTGCAGCGAGTCTGCAGTCGGGTCAAAACCGATGTAACCCGACACAACTTCCTTATTCAGAAGCTCTTCGGTACCGGGCATGATATCTTGTAACATACCCCGCCAGCGCAATTCTTCTACGAAATTCTTATTCATGGTATTCAAAAACAGGGGGCAAATATAACAAGGATTTTTAGGATTTAAGGATCGCCGGGATGATGTGGTGGTTGGTTTTGCGGTCGTTGCCCCCAACGTCCGGGAGCATTTCAGAACGGTCAGAAAAAAAGCCCCTTCTGGCGGGAAGGGGCTTTTCAGGTTTTGTTTCGATAACGAAGACTAGTCGAGGATGTAACGGTAGATCGGGTCGATCGGCGTGGTGTGATCCACTTTGCAGACCTCATCGATCAGGCCGTTATCGATATGATAAACCCAACCAAGAATAACCGGCAGCTGGGAAGTTTTCCACGACTGCTGGAGAATGGACGTCTTGGCGAGGTTGTTACATTGCTCGATTACGTTGAGCTCCACAAGCCGGTCAGCGCGTTTGTCCTCGCTGGGTATAGCCTCGAGCTCATCGCGGTGAATACGATAGGTGTCTTTGATGTTGCGCAGCCATTTGTTGAGCAGACCAAAGCTGTTGTTGCCCATCGCTGCCCGTACACCACCGCAGCCGTAGTGACCGCAAACAATGATGGTTTTTACTTTCAATACCTGTACCGCGTATTGCAATACGCTCAACAGATTCAGGTCGGTATGAACAACCAGGTTGGCGATATTACGGTGTACAAAGATGTCACCAGGTTCGGTGCCGGTTACTTCGTTGGCAGGTACGCGGCTGTCGGAGCAGCCGATCCACAGAAACTCAGGGGTTTGTATATGCGCATGACGCAGAAAATAGTCCTTGTCGTAAAGTGTCTTTTCCTGGGCCCACGCCTTATTTTGTAATAATAGTTTTTCGGATGATTTCACAGTGCTTACTTAGTTTGATTTACGAAAGAATTCATTGATGGAAGAGTGGCTCTTCTTTACCTCTACCTGGATGTTCCGGCTCGGTGCATTGAGCACGAAGTCCTGGATCGTCTCCACGATGTCGGCATCGATGAACTGCGAGCTTCCACCGTCAATGATCAGGTTGGCACCTTTGGGTATACGCTCAAAGGTTCGCCGCAATATGGCTTTGTTTAAGAAAGATACATCTTTATTAAGACGAACCAGGTAATTGTTATCGTGTTTCACCACGGCAATCGCCTCATGAAAATTCGTCTTCAGTACAAAATACAGACCCACCGCAATGCCGATAAAGATGCCGATCAGCAGATTGGTGAGCAATATCGCGATTATCGTCACGATATAAGGTAGGAACTGGCTCCAGCCTTTCTGGTACATCTCGCGGTACAGCGAAGGCTTGGTCAGCTTATATCCCGTCATGATCAGGATACCGGCCAAAGCAGACAGCGGTATCAGGTTCAATACAGTGGGTATCAGCGCCACCGTGAGCAACAGACAGAAGCCGTGAACAACGGTCGATAGCTTCGTGCGCGCGCCCGCGTTGATGTTCGCCGAAGTACGCACGATCACCGCCGTGATCGGCAGACCGCCGATGAGACCAGAAAGCATGTTGCCGACACCCTGCGAACGCAGCTCGCGGTTAAGCGAAGTAACACGTTTGAACTCGTCCAGTTTATCAGCGGCCTCGATGCTCAGCAGGCTTTCAAGACTGGCCACCAGCGCTAACGTAACGGCTATTGTATATACCTTGGGATTGCCCAGCATACCGAAGTCAGGGAACGACAGGAAGCCGAGGAACTCATTCAGATTGCTGGCCACGGGAAGCGACACGAGGTGCTCCTGGCGGATAGCCAGACCGGGGGCCGCTATAGGATAGAGAACGGTCAGCAGCACGCCTACCAGCACAACAATCAACGGACCAGGTACCATCTGGAAGAACTTGTAGCGCTTCAGGAAGGGCCTGTCCCATAGGATGAGGATCGCGATTGATACGAACCCGATAACCACTGCACCGGGTGTTACAAAGTCAAGCGTGTGCAGAAGCTCGGTAAAAGTATTCTCCCCATCGTCCTGGAAAAAGCTCTCGTCGCCTTCGTAGTCTTTATCCCAACCGAAGGCATGAGGAATCTGCTTCAGGATGAGAATCAGACCGATGGCCGACAGCATGCCTTTGATAACCGCGGCCGGAAAGAAGTGGCCGATGGTGCCGGCGCGCAGCGCACCCAACAAAAACTGTAGCGCACCGCCGATCACAACAGCGCAAAGGAAGGCCTGAAAAGAACCAAGCTCGTGAATAGAGCTGATCACAATAGTGGTAAGCCCGGCTGCAGGACCACTTACGCTGAGGTTTGAACCGCTTAACGAGCCGATAACTATACCACCAACCACGCCGGCGATAATGCCGGCAAACATCGGCGCGCCGGATGCCAGCGCGATGCCAAGGCACAGCGGAAGGGCAACAAGAAATACCACGACGCTGGCGGGCAGATCATATTTGAAATTTGCGAATGGATTTGAAACGTTTTGCATAAAAATCTTTAATCAATAGACTTATCATCTCGAAGGATTCAAACGCCCGTCACGAGTACTCGTAAACGGACAACAGTCAGTAAGGGGATACCATACGGGCAATACTCCCGGATATTTTACAAGCCGGGGAGAAGCAAGATGGAATCTGTCCCGGTAATCGGAACAGAACAGCCGCAGATAGAAGTTACCGTGCGCGTCTGAGAAGGCAGACAGGCTATGATCAATACAATAGCATGTACATGCGCAACCCAGCCGATGTAGCCGGTGCCTGTGTTACCTTACCTGATAAAGATTATGCTTTTGGAGGAGGAGTGAGTGTATCGAGGCTGCGCGTGAGCAGCTTTTCAGTACCCTGGAAACAGATCGTTTTCTTCAGGGTAATGAGATGGTTATTTTCGAGATATAATAAATGTGCGTACAGCAGGTCGATCTCATTTATAAATGATCCTGGCTCTTCTCCTGACGTTCCGGCTTCTTTCTCTTCTTCCGTCAGGGAGCCTGCTACGAGTTTGATGATGTTTTCCAGCAGAGCCTTGTCCTTGTCCAGCTTGAGAGCCTTGACCTCGGCCAAAAAGAAGCTCATATTCAGGAACAAAAGTCCCGTGAACAAAACCATTACGTTTCGAATCACTATGTTCCTGTACGAGTTCATTCTCAAATTATCTGTTGTGCAACACGGTTCTGTTGGAGTTTACCCATTGCAACACCCAAACATACGTGATTTTTTTATAATTGGTTCCATTTTCCGTTATTGGCGCCCTGAATTAACGTTCAGGAACCTTTCGGATCAGAAAAACACCCGCTTTAGCGTCCGTCTCCTGACGCCCCATACTTCCCAGATACTCAAAAATCAATCCATACATGAAACAACCCGATGCGCTCAATCTTGTAGCCGAATTTCATAATACGTTTAAACATCCCGTGCTTCCCGAACCCGCAATCCCTTCAGAAGACCGCTGCAAGCTGCGCGTAGCCCTGCTGGCCGAAGAGCTCAAGGAGCTGGAAGTCGCTATCCTCGAGAAAGATATCGTTGCTGTGGCCGACGCCTTTTGCGATCTGCAATATGTACTCTCGGGAGCCATACTCGAGTTCGGCCTCGGCGATAAATTCAAGGCACTGTTTGACGAGGTCCAACGCTCCAATATGAGCAAAGCCTGCACAACAGAGGCCGAAGCACAGGCTACCGTAGAACACTATAAGAAAAAAGACGGAACGGAATGCTATTACCGCGAAGAGGCGGGTAAGTGGCTCGTTTATAGAAAGTCTGACAACAAAACGATCAAGTCAATCAATTACAGCCCCGCAGAGCTGGACAATCTCCTTCGCTAAGGCTGTGGCGACAACAGCAGAATAACCGGCAGCATATCTGCTGCTGGTTATCTACACATAAAACTCGAACTGGAACACCGCATCCAACCCACGCTCCTGCAACGGGTTAATCGCAATGATCTGCGACTCATTATATGCTTTGATAAACTCGGTGCGGCTTATCCGCGCCTTGCTATAACCGGGCTTGACACGATGATATTGCATCCTTCCGGATGAGTTGGCAGTAGCACTATAGATATAGCTGAACTGCAATGGAATAGGGGAGGGAATGTAGCGCATAAGGCACAATCATTTCGTCTTACATAATCAGGCTTTAAAAAAGAGGTCTTTAGGTCTTGGAAGGAGGGAACACACCTTACGCAGGCACATTGCAGCATTATACCGCAAATTGCCCCTACCAAATGGGTGTATTTCTACACAAACATCGCAGTTTCAACCACAATTTCAAAGTTCTTTTGTGCATTTCTGCACAACATCGTTAGCCCGCATACTTCGACATTAGAAACTGGCGCAAGCCGGAATTGGCACAAGTCCGTGACTGCCGAAATCTTTAGCTGGTGCAAGTTTTAAGCCCCGATAGCTATCGGGGTTTAAAACTTGCCGTGCCCGATTACTCGGGGCCGGAAACACCCGCCCGCAGAGTAAATACAATAAGATCCTACCCAAGCGAATTCACCGTAACCCAGTAACGATACGCGATCACCGCCTGATCAAATTTCGACAGCCTGGACAGGTCGCGCTGGCTGTAGCGCGGAAGGATAAACTTGTTTAGTCGCGCCAGTATTTTAAAAACTGTTTTTTTAACCATAGTTTAGGATATATATTTATCGATAGCAAATTCGTTATAATGATTAACTTTAATAAAATCAGACCCTAAGGTATGGAAAACGAAGTCTCAAGTCCCTTTTTACAGTATTGGAATTACAGCATGATCGCGGGAGCCGTCATTATGGCAATTGCAGGAATACTGGTCTACATCATGCATCATCTCCGCGTATCGGTGATCCGCGACTATAAGGCAAAATACGATTATATAAATGCCAAGGAGATCAAGAACTACAAGCTGGTATTTATATGCTTCGGCATCTCTACCATGCTGTTCATAAACCTGTACGGCATGTCAAAGCTGCATGAGATGGGCGTATGGTTCTTTGTGCGGCTGTTTATATCCATCGCCGGTGGTACGCTGATCGGCTACGTGGCTTTCCTTGTCCTGGAATATTATTATCCTACCGTGCTCAACAACAAGCTCCGTAAGTGGCGGTATATACCGCGCATCAGCAAGAGCGGCAACAAGATGCGCCTGCTGAGCGAGGAGGAAGAAGACGTGCACCTGGCCGAAGGCATGCGCGCGGAAGAAAATGTGTTCTCTATCGATTATGATGTGTGGGTAGATGAAAAGACCGGCGACGTAAGCATCGAGAAATACCCGGGTCACCTCCAGGCGCTCAAGTGTAACAGCTGCGGGTTCTTTACCATGAAAGTTACCAAAGAAGAGATCACCCGCCAGCCGACCAAAGACGCTCCGGGCGAGCTTATCAAATACTTCCAGTGCTCATACTGCAAGTCCGTACGGGCCACGGCCTACAACATTTCCAATAAAGAGGCAGATGACTATCGCCATGCCACGCTCCACCGGTTCAAGAAAAATAAGAACGTGGACCTGGTTCGTGTCGAGATTCACTCAGCCCAAAGCGGTAAAAAGTTCTTCGAATTCCAGAACCTGGAACAGGCACAAAAATTCCTGGAAGAATACGATTCTGAAAAAGTATCTTAGCCACCGTTCACCGGATCAATCCTCGATTGCCAGGCGTTAACGTTAAAAAATGGTTAAAATCAACCCTTTTCTGACATGACCGGCCAGGGAAACGATCCAAATCCTTATCTTTTACGTTAAGGATTGACAAACGGGCATATAGTTTGCCCCGACTAAGAGTGTTAAACCAACGTGCGATGATGAAGAAAATGATATTCGGAAGTGTTTTAGGTCTGCTGGCCACGCTATGGGCCAGCGGCGCACCACTGGACACTGCCCAGCTTAAGCCCAAGGCAGTGTATGGCAAAGAAGCCAAAGTAATCGCTTACATACTCGATAATAATCACTACCGGAAAATCGCCTTCAACGATTCGTTGTCGTCGATTATCCTGGATGAGTACGTCAAAAATCTCGATAACAATAAGACCTATTTCACGACCCAGGACCTCGCGTCCTTCGAGAAATATCGCACCAAGCTCGATGATATGACGAAGGCCGAGAACGTCGACGTGGCCTATGAGATATACGGCGTGTTCCGCAAGCGTTTTGAGGAACGGATGGCCTATGTAACGAACACGCTGATCAAGAGCCAGTTCGATTATACGACCGACGAATACTATGAAACAGACCGCGACAAAGAATCATGGTGCAAAACATCGGCAGAGCTGAACGAAGTGTGGCGCAAGATCATCAAGAGCCAGGCCCTGAGCCTCAAGCTCGCCGGTAAGTCTCAAGCGGATATAGAAAAAATGCTCAAAGAGCGGTATGACCGCTTCATCAAGTCTATACAACAGTTCACTACCGAGGATGTGTTCAGTATGTATATGAACACGATCACGGAGGCTTACGATCCGCATACCAACTACCTGTCGCCACGCGCAGCCGATCTGTTCAAGCAGAGCATGAGCCTGTCGCTGGAGGGCATCGGAGCACGACTGCAGACGGAGAACGATTACACCAAGGTAGCTGAGATCATCCCCGGCGGCCCCGCACAGAAAAGCGACCTCATCCACACGAACGACCGCATCATGGGCGTAGGCCAGGGAGATGGTGAGATCGTTGACGTGATCGGATGGCGTATAGACGAGGTGGTAAAGCTCATCAAAGGCCCCAAGGGCACCAAGGTAAAACTCCAGATCCTTCCCGCGGAGACCGGCATAAACGGCCCTTCTAAAACAATAACACTCATACGCGACAAGATCAAGCTGGAAGATCAGCAGGCAAAGAGAAGCGTCATCAACTATCAGAAGAACGGCCGTGCCATGAAACTTGGCGTGATCACATTGCCGAGCTTCTACATGGATTTCGACGAATACCAGAAAGGCAACCCCAACTATAACAGCACCACACGTGATGTGAAGAAACTAATCCAGGAGCTGCAGACTGAAAAGGTAGACGGAATTGCGCTTGACCTCCGGAATAACGGTGGTGGCTCGCTTGCCGAAGCGATCGACCTGACAGGCCTCTTTATAAAAGATGGCCCGGTGGTACAGGTAAGAAACTCAGCCAACCGTATCGAAGTAGGCATGGACGAAGATCCGGCCGTAGTATACAACGGTCCCCTTGTAGTACTGACTAACCGCTTCAGCGCATCGGCATCCGAGATCTTTGCCGGAGCCATCCAGGATTATCACCGTGGTGTGATCATTGGAGAGTCAACGTATGGAAAAGGTACTGTACAGACCGTGATCGACCTGAAGCGTTTTATAAACGACCCCGAACAGGTGGGCGAGCTGAAGCTGACCTTCCAGAAATTCTACCGCGTAACCGGAAGCAGCACCCAGCACAAAGGCGTAACACCTGACATTCAGCTACCTACAGCACTGGATGCTGAACAATTCGGCGAAGGTTCAAGCCCCAGCGCGATGCCGTGGGATGAGATCCGCGGAACATTGTTCCAGAAAACACCGGTTATCAACGAACGTGTACTGGCTAACCTGAACAAAACATACCAGGAACGCAAAAAGACCGACCCTTCGCTGAACAAGCTTATTACCGAAACAAACGAGACACGTAAGAGCTACAAGGAAACCAAAATATCGCTCAACGAAGCACAGCGCAAAAAGGAAATGGACCTCGCCCAGCAACGCCGCACCGATGACGATAAGCTCGACACCAAGATCATCGGCAAGGAAATGAACGCCTCAAGCGATCTCCACGAACTCAACGACGACGAGTACCTACGCGAAGGCCTTTTCGTACTCGGTGACCTGATCACCACCAAAATAGGCTAACACGATATATATAACACAGACACGAAAAGGTCTTCCCGAATACTTTGGGAGGACCTTTTTTATTTGGATTTTCCCAAACCGGACACCGCTATCTCTCTCTAAAGGCTTTTTTATCCCCCTCAACCCATCACCCGCACCCACACAAACGCTCTCGCACTCCGCACTCACACTGATTCCTGCGGTTTTTTATTGAAAAAGATCATTCCCGTTGTTTTAATTACTATTTTGAAACGGGGATAGAATACGTCCATGAGTGAAGAACTACTCAAAGCCATTATACAATTGTTCGCAATTGTGGCGCGCGAGCGCATTACCGATGAAGAACGAGCCAACATTAAAGAGTTTCTCAGCCAGCACCTTAACCGTGAGGCCACAAACTATTACCTCAAGCTGTTCGACGAGTTTTGTGACACGCACCAACTGACTGCACGCCAGGACCTGAGCAGCCTGGACGCTGATACACAGCAATTTGTAGACGACTGGTCGAACATCATGAAGATCGTGAAGCAGGTCAACCAGGCCCTCACGATGCAGCAAAAACTCGTATTGATCGTAAAGATCATCGAGCTGGTGTTCTCCGAAAACGCGATCTCAGACCGCCAGGAAAACCTCATATTCTATATCGGTCAGGCCCTCAAAATTCCGCAGGGCGACGTTCACGCACTACAGAAATTTGTCGTAGGACAGGATATAGACGAGCTCGCCTCCAGGCAGGTACTGATCGTAGACGAAGGATCCGGTGAATATCCCGGCCCTCGTATCATAGAACGCGACCTCACAGGCCTCATCGCCATCCTCCGTCTGCCCGATGCCGAAACGTATTTCATCAAATACCTCGGTATCACCACGCTATACCTTAACAGCATCCTGCTACGAAGCCGGAAGATCGACGTGTTCCCGACCGGCAGTACGATCCGGGGCGATAAGGTCGGACCTATATATTATAGCGACATCATCGGCCAGTTCCTTTCCGGCGAGCGGCAATCCAAGATCACCTTTACGGCAGATCACATCTTTTACCATTTCAAGAACGGACGCGCAGGCATCCAGAACGTAAACATCGCCGAGACCGGCGGGAAGCTGA